>Ga0075896_106_pt1 | contig 28138 bp, 24 predicted proteins | sample RifGroA1_FD_68319 | JGI IMG/M metagenome (GOLD analysis project Ga0075896, IMG submission 68319) | Parcubacteria bacterium GW2011_GWA1_49_11
TCAGAGTCAATGGTCTCCGCCTTGGTTTGCCCGAGTTCGGCATTACTCAAGCTTTTCACAAACGTTTCCAGTTTTTGTTCGTACTCTTTGCCCTCCGGCGTCAGCTCGCGGTTCTCTGCATCTACAAACATGCGCTCGGGCCTTGTAATGCCTTGTACTGCCATAGCAGATGCGGATTTCTTTTCGGGATCTCCTTCCGTTCCCATAATTGCAACAGCCGCCTTGTGTCTAAGTTGTTTCGAAGGATCTACTGCATCAACTCGTTCAATAAACTTCTTGCGTTCCTCGACGTTCATGTGTTGCATGGTGTACTTGGCCTGGTTGGTGGTCATGTTTGCGAATGTTTTTGCCTGGCGGACGGTATCAAGCGGATGAGCTCGGAGATCGGCATACGCTTCTGCTTCCGATCGTGATTTAACGCCCGCTGTTCTTTTCTCGGCGTGTTCTTCCTGTCGGCGTTTCAAGGCGCCGGGTACCCGCAGGATTTGGCCAATAATCGGGCGGTTGGCAAGGCGTTTCGCTGCGTCTGTATCCAGAAACTGCCGTGATGCTTCTCCTACCGTCCTACTTTCCGCCGCGCGTCCCATGCGCCCGGCATATCCCTGTGCTACGCGCGAAACGCGCTTCCCGCCCTTGAGCGCGATTGTCGCGGTTTGTCCTCCCAGCATCTTTGCGACGAAAATCGATGCCATCATGAGGAACCCAAGAGTGACAAATTGGATAATGATTGAAATATTTCCCGTGATTGACGCAAATGCCTCTCCTCTCGCGTTGAGCAGGGTATCGGTAATTGATTCGTGGTCTTGTATCATCCGCGCGACCGTGCCGCTCTTTATCATGACGAACGTGAGATAAAGGAAGAACATGTAAGCGGGATAGAAAAATGACTGCTCAAATAGTTTTCGGAGCCATGTATTTGCCAGTCCCATCGTGCCGGGAAGCACGTAGAAAAGAAACGCAATCGGCGAAAGTATAAGGAGTATCCAGAGCGCAACGATGCGCGCGATCAGTATCAGCGCTCCTGCAACAAGGACAAAAATAGCAATGCCCAAAAGAATCAAGCCCGCGATAAGGGCAATGATCATGCTCCAGGTAGTGCTTTCTACACCCTTGGATTTAAAATTACTATTTTGGTCGTCAAAGATTTTTTGTGGTTGAAATCCCTGAATAAAACTGCCGGACAGGTCGCGCGCTGTTTTGCCGCCCCTTGTTTCGACCGTGCCCATATTTTGATAAAATGTGTTTCCGAGGGCGTTGGATGCGTCAATAACAACCCCGGCGATTGAAAGACTGAAATTTACCAGAAGTGCGGAGATCACAAGCCGCGCGAGAAGTGCTTTTGAGCCGTAAGATTGTATGCCAAGAATAATCGAGATTGCGATAATCAAAAGCACAAATATGTAGAGAATATTTACCACGTCCCGGGTAATTTGCCATCCTTCCACAACGATCCGCTGTTTTTGGAAACTTGTATTTTGAATTTGGATGACAACGTCAAAAAATTGGCCTGCGAGGGAAAGGACGTTGCCCCCGATGGTAAGAAGACCAGTCAAAATCGCGGCTATAAATTCTCGAACGCAGGCACGCACCGAGATGTCTGAACTAAATTCGCATACTCCATCCGGGCCAAAATCGCGCGCTTGCACTGCATTCTCTGAAATACTATCGCCGCTGTTTCCCGAATCATCAATTGGCTCGCCGGTGTCTCCTCCGGTGTCTACCTCCTCGGTGGTTCCGTCTTGTCCGGTTTGCTGTGCTTGTGCGTCGCGCGCGGAAATTACGAACGGCGCCAGAATTGATGCGGTAAAAAATGGCAGCGCGGCAATAAGTAGCGTGGTGACGATACAATTTTTTACTCTTCGGGAAACTATCATAAATTAATTTGAAAGGCCTTCCTCAAGCGCGACCTTGATGAGACCCGCGAAGATCGCGACGATAAGTTCGGTTATTTCATCAGTCGATATAATATCTTCAAGATCGGTCCCGACTGTTTTCGTTATCCGATCTGCAATTGCTTTCGCCGGGGTTTTGATAGTCCACTGCTTGCAAAATTTTGCCGTGCGCTGGGTACATTTGATATTGGGGAAATATCCGCCGCTTGATTGGGACGCGTCTTTGAATTTATTTTCCGCTTGCGCTCTCCGCCTTTTTGTCTCGTCCATGAGCTCAAAGTATGTCATGTAGCGGTTATTTTGCATTTGCTGGAGTTCAAGGTACGCGCCGAGCCGGCCGTTATCAAAGTCTTCGTAGAAGTTGTTAAGTTGCCCCTCTACGTTGTTAAAAACGCGATTCATAGTGCACTGCGCGCGCCGCTCGAATCGTTTTCTGCCCGTCTCCCCGATATCTAGAACAAAATTTGGGATAATGTTTGAACAGAAAAAGTTCGGGTCCCCGGTAAGTTTTGTTCCCAATTCTTCAACAAATACGCCGCTTGCTTCTTCGGCAACGTCCTTGAAAAATTGCTCCGGATTCTCGATGAATATAGGGCTTCCTTGAAAACCGCCCGCCGCCCATTCTTTTATTTTTTCAAGAAGCAGCTGCGTTGCCATTTCTTTTAAGCCAAACGCGATAAAGTCCGTGGAAATTGCCGTGATGCCGAATAATCCTGCTTCTTTTTCTTCGAGGACGGCGTCAGAAACCGGCACAGAGAGACCCTGGGCATACGCGAGAAATGGGGCAAAAATCAAACTGATGATTGTCTGCCCTGCGATGAAAATACGCGTAAATTTATATTTCATAATTTCTCGGTGAATGTTTGGAGAAATGCTCCCCCCTCGCTTTTCTCAAAAGCCAGTTTGTTCTCGTCAAAAAGTTTTTTTACATTCTCTATTTACATTCTCTAAAAATTTCGCGCTTTCCCGGATGCTATTGCGGTAATTTATGGCGCCTACGTAACCCAAGAGCGGATCTTCCTCAAATGCGGCAAGCTGGCCAAAACTTTCGGCGGTGCCCGCAAAAATATTCAGGAGCTCTGCTTGAACGTGTTCTGCGCCCTTGGGAACCGCAATCTCATTGAGCTCGCGCCCACCTTTTTCAAAAAGGGTTTTCTGAAGTTGCATTCGTGATTTGATTGATATAAAGTTTTTCTCTCCCGAAGTATTATCTTTCGTATAGTTTTCGAAATCTTTTATGAGCACCAGGCGAGATTGCAATTCCGGTCCCGAGAAGTATTTTGCGAGCACCGTGCCGGTTTCGTTAAAATAATTTCGCAACGTCTGCTCGCTGCTTGTTTTTATATTCTCTGCGGAATACCGTTGGCGCGACAGATACTCTTTTGTATCCGTTGCAAGATTTTTTACGACGAGTTCTTTCGTGCGCGGATCAATTTCCAACGAGTCACGCCGGATTGTTCCGTCTTCACCGACACGGCTTCTGAAGAAATCCTCGAGGGTCTTCAGATACGTATTTGTCAGCGATGGAGTTTTATCTTTCGTTTCGCTTGCCTGATCATTTAGGGTTTTTTCTTCGTTGTCGTTAAGCCCGTCGCCATCGCTGTCGGGATTGTACACGTCAGTGCCCTGAAGGTTTTCTTCCCAGTCAGCCAAGCCATCGCCATCGGAATCTTTGGACTCATCGCGCTCAACTTGGGCAGATATTTTTCTTTCCGGTGTTTTTATTGCGTCAGAAGAGGAACCAATCCACAGGAGTCCTGCGGCTACAAACGCGCTCCCCGCGACAACGATAAATTTTTTTGTTGGCATGTATGTCAAAACGAAGGCGGCTACAATGCGCCTACACTATTATAGCATTGGATATGTTGTTTAAGACTTGTGGATAAAGGATGGAAACAGGGTTATACTGAAGTTAATGCGGAGGAAAATGATAGCTCCGGTGGCAATTTTCATCGCAATTGTTGTTGTTGGCGGCATGTTTTTGTATTCGCAAAGACCAAAGAGCTTACCTCAAGAAACGTTTCCGGCGCTCCCTCCAACTGATAATGTGTACCCTCCTTTGCAACCTGAACCTTCCTCGCCGCCCCCACAGATTCCTCCGCCAGCGGAACCTACATCTCCCGTAATGCCACAAAGCAAGAAAAAAGAATTGCGCGAGAGCGTTTCTTTTAGTAAAGAACTTATTGATATTCTGGACACTTTTAAAACGCTTGAGGAATTTCCCAATCTCGTCGTACCCCCACAGTCTTCTCTCGGAGGCGAATTGAAGCCGCCTCCCGGGCCCGTTACTGGCGGCGAGGGAGAATTTGCGATACCGGTAAAGTATCGTGAAAAACTTGCGGACGTTGAAAAAGCTCTTGTGAAAGTCGGATATATTCGTGAAGAGGAAAAAGTGGCAAATTTTGAATTGGTGGAAAACATCCAGCGCCAGCAGAGACGATTCATAGAGTTTATGGCGTCTCAACCAAACGACAAATATTATTCCGTTCCCGGCAATAAAGAGCGCGCTCTTCGTTCCATTGATATTGACATTCCCCAGGTTGTGGAAGCGCGGCGGGAATATTTCCGCTCACTCTCGCAGGAAGAACAAAAACGCGTTCTTGCGGGTTTTTCGCCGACGAGAGAAAACATTTTTAGCCGCGCGCTGTCACTCTTCTATCCGGCAACGGCAAACGCACAAATTTATGGCATCTGGGATTCGTATGCGTTCTGCTATAAAAGCTTGGGTCCCGGGGGAAGAGTGCCGGGCTTTGCGATTTACTGGTATAGCTGTAATAGCGGACTCTTTTGTTCATACGGCTGTGCGTATGAATATGATTGCGCTCCTTTTGGGGCTTCTTGCAATGTGCCGCTCGGATGTCTTAATCTCATCTGTGAAGCATTTCTGCATTCAATTGCGAATATGCCCGTGGGGCAGTACGAGTGTGGGTGTGGATAACGGACGCCCAATCGCTCAATGTAAGTTCTTGCGGGCGCTTGTGTGAATTGATCCCGAGAGAATTTTTAAGCGTCTTCCGTTTTTGGGAAAATGCTTTTTTTGTCAGGGAGAAAAAAACGCTCTCATCAATTTTCTTTTTCTCGAAGAAAGATTTTTTCTTTTTTGTGATGGTAATAAGCGCGGAATCAACTTTTGGTTCTGGATGAAAATATCTTCTCGGAACTTTTCGCATTATTTTTGGATCAGCGTATGCTTGTACGGAAAGCGCGAGCAAATTCATTGACGGGGGTGCCGCGCAGACGCGGCGCGCGACCTCGTATTGGATAAGAAGCGTCATGGACTGTGTTTGTGCGGCAAGGAATTTTCGGATGAATCGCGAGGTAAGATAGTATGGGATATTCGCGACAATTTTGAATTTTTTGGGGAGCGCGAGTTTTGTTTTGATGGCGTCACCCTCCACGATAGAGAGATTTTCCGCATCACTGAATTTTTTCCGTAAAAACTCGCAGAGCCGCTTATCTTTTTCAACGGCGATGACGCGTCGCGCCTGATGGATAAGCGCTTCGGTCAGAATTCCCTTGCCCGGTCCCACCTCTAAAACCGTGTCTGATCGTGTGACTTTCGCCGCGCGGATAATCGCGGATATAATCGTGCGTGAGTGGAGAAAGTGTTGTCCCAGAAGCTTATTTGGCCGCATGTTATCAGATTGAAATTTCATCGTCGTTATATTCCCCGGCGCGCAGGGCGAGATCCGTGCCGCTCACAAGCTCCTGGGGGATCTCCCCAAGGAATCGGGAAGGGTCATTAAACATAACTTCCCCGTAAATCATGCGCTGCCGCGTGAGCGTAATAGCGATTTTTTCTTTTGCGCGCGTCAGTGCGACGTAAAAAAGTCTTCGTTCTTCTTCAAGCTCTGACGGCGTTTGCGAAAGAGAGTGGGGAAAGAGTCCCTCTTCCATGCCCGCGATGATGACAACATCAAACTCAAGTCCTTTCGCCGCGTGCGCGGTCAGCAATGTGACGCGCGAGTCCTTATCTTCTATTTCGGTTTCTTGTGTTGAGAGAGAGGCCTCGGAAAGAAGTTTTATGATTCCCTCCGGCGCTTCATCTTTGTCGTATTTTTTCGCGACGGATAAGAGTTCCTGAATATTTTCCCACCGATCGTGCTCGGCTTTGTTATCTTTATAATGTGCGCGGAATCCCGCTTCTTTCAGCACAGTTGCCAATACTGTTGAAGCGCTTTCACTCATTGCCGCCTTTTTAATTTTTTCTATAATCACTTCGAATTTTTTTATTTTTTCTTTTTCGTGTGCGGCCAGCGGTTTACTTCCGATATATTTAAGCGTCAATACTTTTCCAATCCCACGCGGAGGGCTGTTGATTATACGTTTTAGAGAGAGCAAATCATTTTCGTTGAGCGCGTATCTTAGGTACGCAAGGGCATCTTTCACTTCCTTTCGTTCGTAAAATTTTACTCCAGCGATTAGCCGGTATGGTATATTTTTTTTCAAGAACGCTTCTTCCAGGGCGCGCGATTGAGCGTTTGTCCGAAAGAGAACCGCGATCTGGCCGGCCTGAACTTTGGATCCCACGAGATGGGCGATGTACTCTGCGATGAACATCCCCTCTTGCCTTTCGTTTTCGAGGATCGTCAGGGTTATGGTTTCTCCCGCTTCTTTCGTTGAACGGAGATTTTTTTCTTTCCGTTCTTTGTTGTGTTGGATTACGGCGTTTGCCGCCTCCAGGATCAATTGGGTTGAGCGATAATTTTCTTCGAGCGTGATTACTCTTGCGTCCGGCCAGTCCATTTCAAACTGGAGTAAATTTCGCCAGTCGGCTCCCCGCCATGAATAAATCGCTTGGTCAATATCTCCCACCACCGCAATATTGCCGTGCGAAGCGAGAAACCGCATGAGGATGTATTGGGCATGATTGGTATCTTGGTATTCATCAACATGAATGTGCGACCACCGGTTTTCGTACCATGTGCGCGCGGCTTCTGATCGTTGAAGAAGTAAAACTGGTTTTAAAAGAAGGTCATCGAAATCAAGACCCTTTAACTTTTGCAACCGTGTTTCGTAGGCGTTGTAGAGTGCCGCAAGAGTTTTTTGGTAAGGGGTATCGTCATCTTGTTTTGCAAAGTCATCCGCGGTGATAAGTTCGTTTTTTAAATTTCTGATGATTGCCCTAATGCGCGGTGGCGGATAATTGTCTGGGTCGAGCTCGTGCTCTCGGATGAGGTCTTTAATAATTGATTTTGAATCTTCTTCGTCGAGTATACTGAAATTCTTTGGGATGCCGTTCAACGATCCATGTTGCCGCATGATGTGGACTCCAAGGGAGTGAAATGTGCCCATAAAAGGACCGGCGGCCGCGTTGACTGCGATTTTTTCTTTCTTTAGAAGCGTGTACACGCGAGCACGCATCTCTTCGGCGGCCTTATTGGTAAAAGTCACCGCGAGTATCTGTGCGGGATCAACGCCTTGGCGGATAAGGTATGCAATTCTGTGCGCAATTGTTTTTGTCTTCCCCGAGCCCGCCCCCGCTACTATAAGCAACGGTCCCGCGGTATAAAGAACCGCTTCCTGCTGACGCTCATTGAGACCCTCCAAAATGGTCATGATACGAGTATAGGGTGGGCGGAAATTTGTTGCAATATAAGGCAAAAACGGTATCCACATGTTATTGAGTAAATCATTGGGGGGTGGTATACTGAAGAATAACGGTTGGATGGATTTTTGATCCAGATTATTAACGAAAGATCTGAACGGAAATACTCTTTTTGGAAGATCAGAAAGGAAAATCAAAGGCGGCGTCTAAAAAACTTCTTTTCCAAAAGAAGTTTTTGGCTCTTTGGCTTGTCGGGGCGACTTTAGCCGCCGTGATTCATGCGCGCGAGGCCGAGGCGTTAAGCATCAGTTCGTTTATTAAGTCTATTTTTGGTTTTGCGAACGACGAAGTTGTTGAGAAACAGCAAGATGTGTCTGAAGCGCCCCAAAAGCCGTTTCCTTTTCTCTCCGCAACCCCGCTGTTAGCGCTTGAACATGCCGAGGTTGAAATTGTTGATAACATCGCTCTCGTATCGACGGTCGGCCCGTTGGGGAATGTTGCGGAGGCCGCTGAAAGCAGTTCGTCGTATGAAATTTCGACTTACACGGTGCGCGAAGGAGATTCGCTAGGTCTCATTGCGCATTCATTTGGAGTTTCGGTCAATACAATTACATGGGCAAATAATATTCCGCGGGGCGGCGTCTTAACGCCGGGGCAGGTTCTTGTCATTCTCCCGGTATCCGGCGTGCGCCATACCGTAAGGGCTGGAGACACAATTAATTCGATTGCAAAAAAATATGATGGAAACGCGGACGACATCATTGACTTTAATGACTTTTCCATCAACGAGTCTCTTGAGGTCGGTACGGTTGTCATTATCCCTGATGGCGAGCTTCGTACGGAACCGGTAGAGCGAGAGCAGCCGCGAAAAATCGTACGGGGCGGCGGGCCTGAAATTATTGGTTACTATGCGCGGCCATTGAGTGGCGGGCGCAAAACTCAAGGAATCCATGGTTACAATGGCGTGGATATCGCAAATCCGCTTGGCTCACCAGTTTTTGCTTCTGCACCCGGAACCGTGATTGTGGCGCGCAACTCTGGCTGGAATGGAGGGTACGGACGGTACATTGTTGTTGCCCACCCCAATGGAACCCAGACGCTCTATGCGCACCTCAATGGCCTTGCAATAACTGCAGGGGCTTCTGTATCGCGCGGGCAGACAATCGGTTTCGTAGGCAGTTCCGGAAAATCAACTGGCCCTCATCTCCATTTTGAAATCCGCGGCGCGAAGAATCCATTCTAATCCCGCACGTCTTTAAATTTAAAAAAGTAATAATCCGCAATAAAAAGCCATAGCTTTTTATTGCGGATATACGAATCTTTTTTCTTCCTTTAGAAAAATATGTCTCTGCGCGGGCGGTATTGGAGGGCTTCCAAAAGATACTCTTTTTTAATTTCGGCGGAATCGGCGAGGTCTGCAATCGTGCGCGCTACTTTCAAAACCCGATGGTATGCGCGCGCGGAGAGGTCAAGACGGCCCGCTGCATTTTCCAATATGCTTCGTTCCGATGGAGCGAGTTTACAGTATTTTTTTATTTCTCGGATATCCATGGCACTGTTTGCATGGGTTTCACTGTTCTCGAATCTTTTTTTCTGGACTTCTCGAGCGCGCTCCACGCGCTTCTGGATCGTTTGCGATGATTCAGGTTGTTGCGCATCATTTTCATCCGCAAGTTTCTTGTGTTCAATTTGCGGCATTGAGAGCCAAAGATCAATGCGGTCAAGAATTGGTCCTGATATTTTTCGCGCATAGAGCGCAAGCTGCCGCGGTGAACAGACGCATTCTTTGCGTGATCCGCGGTTTCCGCACGGGCAGGGATTCATCGCGGCTGCAAGCAAGATGCTTGCAGGAAATACAAGCGATCCGCGCGCCCGCGCGATGGAAACAACCCGGTCTTCAAGCGGCTGGCGGAGCGTTTCAATGACTTTTCGGTCGAATTCAGGAAACTCATCCAAAAAAAGAACCCCGCGGTGCGCGAGCGTTACCTCGCCCGGTTTTGGGTATGTGCCCCCACCAACCAGAGATACATATGATGCCGTGTGATGCGGGCTTCGAAACGGACGCTCGCGCGCGATACTTCCGGTATCAAGAACCCCTGCAATACTATGGATTGAAGTGATCTCGAGTGCTTCTTCGAACGAGAGTTTAGGAAGAATAGAGGGCAAAGCGCGCGCAAGAAGCGTTTTTCCCGTTCCCGGGGGACCGATAAAAGCTACGTGGTGGTTGCCTGCCGCCGCAATCTCAACGCCCCTTTTCGCAAACTCCTGTCCTTTGATATCGGAAAAATCGAAACGCGACGAGGGCGCCTCGCCAGTGAATTTTTTCGTTTTTACAATTTCTGCGCGTGTCTTATTTTCAAGATGTTCTACTGCGTGCGCGAGGCGCGGAATTTTATAGATTGTGATTCCTTCTATGAGACTTGCCTCTTCAAAATTTCTTTCAGGAATGAATGCTTCCTTAAAACCATGAGCGCGGGCGGCGAGGACCAACGGCAATATTCCCTTGACTGGGCGGAGCGAGCCGTCAAGCGCGAGTTCTCCCAGAAAAAATTTATTTTCAAGATCAACGGAAATCTGTCCTGATTCTTGTAAGTAAGCAAGTGCAATCGCAAAGTCGAAGAGCGCTCCTTCTTTTTGGAGATCAGCTGGTGCGAGGTTTACCGTAATCCGATGATTTTTTTTCTGTGGCGGGCGGAAACCCGAGTTTTTTATTGCCGCCGAAACTCGTTCTTTTGCTTCCTCGACTGCTTTGTCAGGGAGCCCCACGATTGAAAATCGATGCAAACCGGGGACGAGGTCGATTTCAACTTCAATCGGCACTCCGCGGAGCCCCACGATCTGTCCTGAATGCAGTTTTGTAGACACATGCCTTTTGTAGCAATTTATCTCTGTTTCCGCAACGCGTATGATTGCGGAAAAAGTCTTTTTATTTCTCGGACTACGACGCCTAAACAAAAGAGAAGAAAAAAAATGTTGATTGCATCAGCACTNCTTTTTTGCAGGGATGATTTTTGAAATTCAAACGGCTTGTAGTGCACAAATGCTTCTGCTTTTTCCCGTTCCTCTTCGCGAAAGTGATCCCCGGGCGCACAGTTGTTCTCTGCGGGGAAGACATAACAAGCCGGATTTTTAATGTTAAAGTGTCCATTGCGAATGCTTAGCACGGGTCCCGGGATGAGGTCTTTGCGGGGAAATTTTTCGAGCCGGTAGCCAAAGAGCGCGTTGTAACAAGCGAGCTGTGACCCGCCTTGTGTGAAAACGTCGTTTCTTCCAATCGGCATTGCGATTTCCCCATTCTGTTTCGTATAAACACCCACGGCCTTTATATCGGGGATCACGCGCGTCTGCTTTGCTTTTCGGTACGCGGTTTGTATGGTTTCTGGGTTATAGTGTTGCGAGTCATAATAAGCGCGATCAGCGGAGGTATGGTAGCCGATTGCAAAGACAACTGAAAGCGCGGCGATCGCTATCTGTACCGCATGTTTTTTTGAGAGGGACTCCGCAGCGAGAATTCCAAGGAGCACGAACACGGGGATGTAGGCGCTAAACCAGCGGATGAGACTGCTGGATTGTCCGATCCAGGGAAGTTTTTTAAGAAAAGAATTCCACGTTGGACTGTACCAGTTAAGTAAAATGGGAATCGCGAGAAGCAGGGAAATTGCGAAGGCGGAAACTATTTTTTTCATGGGCGGCATTTCCTGCTTTTTTATGCGTGTTGCGATAAAGAAAATAATTCCTGCGGTCATGAGAACAAACGGAACCGGCGTTATACCGAACTCAAATTCATGCTGTTGGAGGTAAAACGGCGCGTTGGCGAGGAGATTATTCGCCGTGTCGGTGGGCACCCTCAAAAATACCGATTCAAATGCAATCCGCGCGGAATCAAAGATGCGCGGAAAACCCGGGAGCGTATAAAAATCACGCGGGAAATTTCGAAGAAGCGAGAGAGATGCGGAGATTTTTGAGAGCGAGAGTCCCGCACCGACAATCGCTCCAAGCCCGATGTGCGCCCACGAGCGAACGTTAAAGCCATGGCGCGTCTGGTGGATGAGGATAATTACGATGAGCGCGAGAAAAGCGGGCGGTATGATGTGGATCATTGCGGAATGAAACATATACGCAAAAAGAAATCCCACAATAACAATCTTAAGTAAGAACGCTGGACGTCGTGAGATTGCAAGAAGCGCGATAAATGGCACGAGCATAAATGCGTGAAATGGATGCCCAACAATCATGCGATAGGCGTAAAATCCATTCAGCGCAAAAAGAGCTGCGCCCGCGACCGCGAGCGGTCGCGATACCCAAAATGCGTTTCTCAGCAAAAAATAAAATCCCGCATATCCCAGCAATGCAAAAAGAATGAACGTGATTTTTATAGAAAGTACGGGGTTAAAAAAAAGAACAAGGTATGTGGGAAGGGCAAAAAATCCATGTCCGGGATCCGCAAAGAATGGGACTCCCCCGCACTGGGCTGGCGCAAACCACGGAACCGAAAAGAAGCCATTCTCCAAAAACCAGTAATAGCTTGTGAGAAGATTCGGAAGCTGTTGCTGGTAGTCATCTCCTACGGTTCCGTTCTTTGCGGGAAAGTAGGATCCATACAAAATAAAAAACGCCGCGAGGATGAGTGCCGACGCGGTCCAAACTCCCAGTTTTTGTGACAGTGTCGCGCGTATCATTAACGAGAGTGCTCTATGCACGTGCGTGCCGCGGGATTTGCGCGAAGGCGTTGTTCTGAAATATCCTCCCCTTTCTTTTCACACTTTCCGTAGGTTCCGTTTTTAACCCGTTCGAGCGCCGCATTGATCTCGCGCAGTTTTTCTTCAAGCGCGGACTCAATGCCGATCGCGTTGTCAAACTCTTCAACCTCGTCGGCCATGTCACTTTTATCCGACGGATCTACGTTTAGGTCGGGGTATTTTGTTTCCCACTCCTGCGGGTTTTTTATGCTTTGTGTTCCCACCGAAGAAAGACTTTTTTCTATTTCTTTTTTTTCTTCCAGCAGCAGGTTTTCGAATTCTTTTACGTTCATGGTAATTCAGTGTATCACTGCTCAAGTACGCGATCAATCGTCGCGCGGAGCGCCTCTTCAGATGTGGTGAGAATAAAGAAGTCCTCCCGGACGGAGTACGAAAGCGCATGGGTATCGGGGGGATTTTCTTCAAGGGCAACGCGCGCGTCAACGTTGCGTATTAGACGGTCGGAGAAATGAAATGCGCCCGCTTCCCTTGCAAGGAAAATAGTAAGAAAATCTTGCGGTAACGTATGTTCCCACTCGATAAGGTTCCCCTGTGTTTTCTCTTTGTCTCGCACTTCAAACACAAATACAATATCGTTGCCGAGTTTATAAACATCGATGCGGTCGGAGATGCCGTTGTAAAAATCACGCGATGGAGGAGCAATGCGAACGGTATCGAAAAATTCTTTTACGCGCATGATCTGGCCGCCCTCGGTGAGTATGGGAATATAGGTGTAAGCGCTGTCGCGCGGAACTTCTTCTATTTTCGCGAGAAGCCCGGTTCGGTCGTTTTTTCGCACTTCTATCGTTTGGTTTTTTTGTGCGCTTTTGATCAGTGGTCGGGGGATATCGGGACCCTTGGGAATTTCTTTGGGGTTGGTGCGCAAGAGGTCCGGCAGAAAGAAATACGCGCCGAACGCAAGAGCGCCAAGAACGATAAGTCCTCCGAGAAAAAGCGCAACCATCTTCCACGGGTTTCGCTGTGTAGTTTCCTGTGGCATCCCAATGCGCGCGGTAGGAAGGGGCATTCCTTCCATCGCCCTGCGCTCTCCCTCTTTTGTAAAGAGGTCAAGAAAAGACGACTTCTCTTTTTGGAGGAGTTCGTCCGAGTCTGTCTTCATTGTCCGGATGATCGTTGAGCGATGTTCCGGCTCAGCCATAGGAGTTTCCCTAGTTGCGCGAGTGGGGCCTCCGTGGTGGTTTTGTCGCGGTTCGTTTTTTTATTTCTTCTTCTGTTTCTGTGAGCGCGCGGATGGAAAGGTTAATGCGCCCCATCTGGTCGATGCTGATAATTTTTGCTTTTACCACGTCCCCCACATTTACTATATCGGCAACTTTGCCAACACGAAAGCTCGCAAGTTCTGAAATATGCACGAGTCCCTCTTGGCGGGGGGCAATTTCAATCATGGCTCCAAAGTCAAAGAGCCGCGTTACCGTTCCCTGCACAGTTTCGCCGACCTCAAATTCTTTCGTGATGAGCCGGATGCGTTCCTCGGCCGCATGCGCGGCTTCTTCAGTGGGACCCGTGACAAATATATCGCCGGTTTGCTCTATATCGATCTGGGCGCCGGTTTCTGCGATTATTTCATTAATTGTTTTGCCGCCGGGGCCGATAACGTCGCGGATTTTATCAACCGGAATTTTCATTCGGAACACGCGAGGCGCGAATGGGGAAAGATTTTTTCTCGGTTCTTTGATTGTTTCTAAAATCGTGTCAAGAATTTTAAGCCGTGCTTCTCTTGCGTCAGAAAGTGCATCTTTAACGATACCTAGGGTAATACCATTTACTTTAACGTCCATTTGAATTGCGGTGACTCCTTCAGTTGTTCCCGCAACCTTGAAGTCCATGTCTCCATGATGGTCTTCCGGTCCCTGAATGTCGGTCAGTATTCGATATGTATTTTCGTCTTCCATCATGAGGCCCATGGCGATGCCCGTAACTGGCCGAGTGATGGGAACGCCCGCGTCCATGAGAGCCAGAGTTGATGCACATACCGAGCCCATGGAGGAAGAGCCGTTTGAAGAAAAAGTTTCGGAAACAAGGCGGATGGTATAAGGAAAATCTTCTTTGGGCGGGATGACCGCCTCAAGCGCTTTTTCTGCAAGTGCGCCGTGCCCGATCTCGCGCCTGCCCGGCGCGCCCATGCGCCCGGTCTCGCCAACGGAGAACGGCGGGAAGTTGTAATGATGCATGAAATGTTTTTTTGTACGCACATCCATGCCCTCAATAAGAAGTTCGTCTCCCGGCGCCCCGAGGGTTACAACCGAGAGAATATGCGTGTCGCCCCGAAAGAAAAGTCCTGATCCGTGCGTGCGCGTGAGTACTCCCGTTTCCGCATAAAGCGGCCGGACCTCTTTCAAGTTTCGGCCGTCTGAACGCTTGTTTTCTTTAAGGGCGGCGTCGTGGACAATATTGTTTATCGCGTCTTCAAAAAAATCTGAAATTGTTCCGCGTCCGGTTTCCGGCAACGCTTCACGGGCCGATTCCATCCATTCGTGTTTAAGGTCGGAAAGCGCGTGGTGTCTCTTTGTTTTGTCTGTTTCAAAAATAGCATCTGTGAGTCGCGGAAGAATATGGCGCTCAAGCATGCGCCGCAAATCCTCCGGCGGGTCTTCGAGATCGATTTTTTTCTTGTTTTTACCTATCGCGCTCCTGATTTCATCTTGGAAGGCATTAATCTTGTTTACTTCAAGAAAGGCGCGTTCAATTGCCAAAATCAGAGTCTCTTCTGGGATTTCTTTTGCTTTTCCTTCGAGCATGTTTATATAACCCCCGCCCCCGGAGACTATCATGTCCAGTTCGGCCATTTTTCGTTCAGCGTCGGTTGGGTTGATAATACATTCTCCATTCACGAAACTTACACGGACCGCGCTCACGGGGCCTTCCCACGGAATGTCGGAGACAAGAAGCGCGAGGGAGGCCGCGGGGATTGCAAGAACATCGGGGCTATTTTCTTCATCAAGGGAAAGCGTGAATACCACAACCTGCACGTCGTGGCGCATCCGATGGTCAAAAAGAGGACGGATTGTCCGGTCAATCAAGCGCGAGATGAGTATTGCTTCTTCCGATGGACGGCCCTCGCGGCGCATGAAGCGCGAACCAAGAATGCGGCCGGCCGCGTAGTATTTTTCTTCGTAGTCGACCGTGAGAGGAAAGTATTCTACTGTTTCCCGCGCGACGGGAGACATGACAACGGTCGCAAGCACGGTGGTGCCGCCGGATGATACCATGACCGAACCGTTTGCTTGGGATGCAATAGGGTTGAACTCAACCGTTACTTTCTTCCCCGCAACTTGTGTTTCAAATATCTTCTTTTCGAGCATAGTTTTGTTTCCGGACGCGCAAGAGATACTTGTCGTCCGCGCCAAGATCAATAAATTCATCCACCGCTTCTTTGAGTTTCATTGATGTTGAGCGGCCGAAAGCAAGCACTTCCACGCGCCTCCCGTTATTTTTAAGGTATTCAACAAGCGGCACAAAATCTCCGTCGCCCGAGCAGATTACCGCGGTGTCAACAATTTCCGCGGTGCGCACGGCGTCAATGGTAAGCCCGACGTCCCAGTCGGCTTTCTTCGCGCCGCCGAAAAATTCCTGGAGTTCTTTCGCGCGCGTTTCGATGCCAAGTCCTACAAGCGCTTCAAAAAACGGCTTTTCTTCGCCTGTTTTCGTGCTGATGACATATCCGAACGCGCGGATGAGCCGCCGGCCTGCAATTGCGGTTTTTAGGACTTCTTTGAAATTGACGCGGGCGCTAAAGAGACTCCGCGCCGAGTGATAGAGGTTCTGCGCGTCAATAAAAACAGCGACACGTTGGTCTTTGTGTTTGATGAGGTTCATTATTTTTTAATGCCAAAGCGTCGCTGAAGTTCTGCGAGTTTTTTGGAATCCCCTTTGGCGAGATATTCAAGTAAGGATTTACGCTTTGCGACCATTTTCAAAAGCCCCCGGCGGGAGTGATTATCTTTCTTGTATTGTTTTAGATGTTCGGCGAGGCGCTCGATTTGCGCAGACAAAAGCCCGATCTGTACGGCGGCGGATCCCGTGTCGGTTTCGTGCACTTTATGTTTTCCGATAACTTTGTGCTTCTTATCTGTAGTAAGCATAACGTTGACATCAATTGTACCACACAAAGGGGTCTTTATGCAAGAGCTTTTGGGCGGTCGCTAAAATTGTGCGACATTCATCTGGTATAATAGCGCTATGATGGTTGATCGATGTCTGCGGGAATTTTTGGAAGATCTTGAGCTTGAGCGTGGGCGGTCGCAAAAGACCGTTGAAAACTATGGGCACTATCTGCGAAGATTTTTTGCGCGCGAGAAAATTAAAAGCGCCGGTGACATTACAGAAAACAAAGTGCGCGAGTTTCGTCTGTGGCTCAACCGGATCAACGGGGACGGATTGTCAGTGCGCACGCGTAATTATCATTTGATCGCGCTTCGCATGTTTTTGAAATATCTTGCAAAACGCGATATCGAAGCGCTTGCGGCAGAAAAAATCGAGCTTGCCAAGGTGCCGGAGCGCGATATTGATATCCCCCGCCACGACGATCTTGAGCGACTTTTGGAGGCGCCTGAAAAGATGAGTTTATCCGCCGCTCGGCGGACGCGCGATCGGGCGATGCTCGAGCTTTTATTCTCTACCGGCCTGCGCGTTTCGGAACTTTGCGCGCTCAATCGCGATTCGGTGGATCTCGCGCGCGATGAGTTTTCCGTGCGCGGCAAGGGATCAAAAATCCGGCTTGTTTTTCTCTCGCGCGCCGCGAAAGACGCGCTCAAAAAATATCTCGACTCACGCGGCGATATTGAAGAGGCGCTTTTTGCGGGAACTCAAAAAAAGTCCGCCAGTCGGCGGACGATTCGCCTAACGACGCGGCAGGTAGAGCGGCTTGTAAGACGTTACGCGATTGTTGCGGGCATTCCCGGAAAGGTTACTCCGCATACGCTTCGGCATCTTTTTGCCACGGATCTTTTGATGAACGGCGCGGATATCCGGTCGGTGCAGGCAATGCTTGGCCACTCGTCCATAACAACAACGCAAATTTACACGCACATGACTGACCGTCAGCTTCGCGAGGTACACAAAACATTCCACAACAAGCAAAAAAAATAAAAAGCAGAAATGAAAAAGAGGAGCTTGTGCTCCTCTGTCTTGGTCGCCGCTCTGCCTTGGGCGGAGTCGGCGCCGTTCTCTTACCGCGCGGTTTCCGCGCGATGGCTACGTGACGATGTAATCCTTGAGTAACGCGTCGTGGGGACTCCAGGGATATCCCCCGTTGAACTCGTCGGGCGAGAGAAGTGCCGTCAGCGGCTTTGGCGGTTGCGCTTGCCTTGCCTTGGCCGCCGCGCTCCCGTTGGTGACGTGGGAGTGGCCGTTGCTCCAGTGGTTGTTGCGTGCCATGATGCGGCTGCCCATAGAGCAAGCCAGCTCTGGCGCGACTCTCGAACGCGATCTGGTTATTCCCATAACCCCCTCTTTAGGAAGCGCCCTGTCGCCTCCCAATGTCCACCACAAGCTCATTTCTCCTTTCTCTAGCTTTCGGGCTTGCTCGCGGTTGGCCGCTTCGTGTGCGGCCTTGGTGCTTCACTTAAAAGCATAACGTGAAAGTGCTCCACTTCGCAACCTTTTTGGTGCGTTGGAGTGCTTGACTTTTTATTGTTTTTCATGTATAATTTTGGCTGAATTACCTTGAATGTTCAACTCACAAAAAACTCGCTTTCTGCGCCAGTGCTGCCACTGTGGTAGCATCGGGCGTTTGGTATATGACCATTGGTTTGGCAATAGCAAACTGCGCCACGGCGCAGGAAGGAGGAAGAAGTGAACGGAAACAATCCTGGAAACAGGAACCCTGGTGGCGGGGGAAATCGCCAGAGGCGACATCAACCGCCGAGAGTTGAGTTGGAGGTCCACTTTGAGGACGCGGGGGACGAAGTTCACGTGATCCTGCAAGGACTTGCCAAACAGGGCAGCAATGTCCTGCGAGGCAAGGATCTCCAGTTCTTCTTCCGAGGTGAGAAAACGGACGACCCGCAGACGACGAACGATGCTGGGCGGGCAGAGGTCATCTTCAAGCATCTTTCCGACGGTCTCGCCGAGGTCCAGATCATCGGGACGAGCATCAGGGACAAGAAGTTTGTCCGGCTCCCCGACGAGATGAAACCGAAGTCACCCAAGGTGAAGGAGCTCGCCGAACTCAAGACGCAAATCGAGGTCGCGCGGGCGACGAAGGACCTTGCCGAGGCAACGGTGCCCCCGGATGCCGAGTTCAAGAAGATCGAGCACAACCTTGAACGAGCCAAGTCCATGAAACAGCTCAAGGAAGCAACGATAGATGCCGAGCGTGAAGGGCTCCAGCGCGCTCTCGAGTTGGCAAAGCTCCGGAAGCAAGTCGGGGACGAAATCCCTGAAGTCGAGCTCAAGGAGCTGCAGCGGGAGCTCGCGATCGCGAAAGCTCAAAGCGAGCTCCGTGAGACCGAGGCGAAGATCAAGCTCGTTCCGCACCACATCAACTTCCAGAAGTCCGGCGCCAACGGTAGGTATCACCTAACCCTCTCGGTTGTGACCGAGGACGAGAAAGTGGTACCGAACCATCTTGTCCTCGTTGTCGACATCGTTGACGGAACCAGCGTTCCCATCGATGACACTGGCGAGGGCGTGGTGATGTTCGAACGCACTGTTCCTGACAACCAGGTTGCGCGTCTCGAGGCGGGCTCGAGGGTAGCACAACTCGAAAAGCAAATCGTCGTCCTTCGCGGACGGCGTGTGCCATAGGAGGAGACGATGTTTCGAATGATCGGGAAACTATTCGGAGGACTTTTCAGGAACGTTGGGCACCTCGGCCGCGAGACTGTCGCTGCCTTAAGCGCTGAGGGAATCGTCAAGGCGTTCACCAACGAGGGAAAGGAGACCATCAAACGCAGGCGCGAGAGTATGCCCTTGCGGGCTGCTCTCGCGAGCGAGCTTTTGAAGCTTGGTTCCGGACACTGGCCCAAGTATGAGGGAAGGTACCGCAAGGCCCAGGAGGAAGGCTTCGGTGGCCGCATCGAGGAAGCTCTCATAAGCTTCCTCGTCAAGGATCCCGCTGGCAGGATCGTGGGCTTCCAGGTCGTCAGGGAGTTCCTCGATGAGATGGAGGGCGTCGACGACAAGGTCTTCTGGGCTAAGATCGACGGCATCCTGGATAGCGTTGGAACCGATGCTGTCCGGCAGGTTGGCTACTACGCCAGCAAGGCCTGGAGCAATCCGCAATTCGCGGCGGCTCGTCAGAAACTCGACGAGCTGGTCGTGAAGCTGGAGGATGGCACTCTCGGCGAGGTCGCAGAGCGCCTGAAGCAGCAGCGTGAAAGGGACAAAAGCGTGATCGAGGATCCCAATCTCTCCTACTTCCAGAAGATCAGGAGGTTATCATGAGCGCGGTCACCAACGGTCTCGAGCGCGGAGAGGAGTTTGTCTACGAATTCCGTCTGTGGCTCGGGCGCGAGATTCTCTTCTACATCCCGGCCTCTGCGGTCAACGCCATCGTCATCCCCGTAGCACTGATGGTTCTCGGTTCATTCCTCGGTGCGATCGATTTCACCGACGAGCCGCTCGTGCTGTGGCTAGTCATGCCGGTCCTGCTCTGTCTCTGGTTCTTCCTCGTGCATCGGTTCGTGGGCCGACTTCTCGCTGTCCCCGTGTTCCGAGCAACCCACGTTTTCTGGTTCTCCAGGTATGCGTGTTGGGGGGCTCTTGCCCTATGGATCGGGCTGATGTTTCTCGGCGGCCGTGATCTGAAAGCGTGGGTGATCGTGCCCGGCCTGCTTTACCTCATGTACTACTTCGTGGTGAAGGTGGTGCCGCAGAGGGCATACATCGGGCTGATCCTCATCGGTGTTCACCGTGGGTCGGCAAGGCCAGCGGAGCTTGAGAAGGCGGCGGCAACCTATATCCGCCTCATGGCCGCAGTCATCGCAAGCGAGATGGCAATCGGCACCATGGCCCTTCTCATCCCAGCTCACCAGCATCCAACGGCGATCTTGCTGGCGGTTCTGGCAGCTCTTTCCCTCTCTACACTCTATATCTACACCGGCGGAGGCAAGCTGTGGTTCAGGTCGATCGAGATCTTCGATGTGATGGTGTTGTTCACTGCTCTCTTCGCTGCTTTCTTCCCGACCATTTTCACCGCCATGACCGAGGCCGGCGCCGCGGCCGTTACTTCAACGGGGACGGCGTTCAGCCAGCACTGGGATGTTCTCGCCATCAGCATCACCTTGATGCTGTGGCAGATCGTCCCTCGTGCGGTCCCCGCCCTCAAAGGTCACAAGAGCACCATCTTCTGGGTACTTGCGGTCCTCTGGGGACTCTACGGTTACCACCAGTTCCGCTATGGGAAGAGTGGTGACAGTTGGGTCCCGGCAACCCGCGACGCGGTCGCCGCGTCTCGGAAGTGCCCGGACGTGTCGACGCTCGTCTACCACCCAACCGCCGAGCAGTTCGAGTCCTACGCCGATGGCGTTCCCATCGGCTGTCGGGTTCGATTCCGCTTTCGGCACGAGGGGTGGGCCGGTCCGTTCGAGATCGGCGGGAGCCCCTGGACGCTTGCCCCAGGCGGCAAGCACACCGTCCGCATCTTCAAGTGGGACGGAAGTGCGGTGGAGGGTACGGTGGAGTCCCTGTCCACTGACATTCTCGTCACCGGCGAACGCGCGTCTGGGGATGACAAGTTTGCATCTGTCTTCCCCCCGCGGCGCATGCCAATGCCGCCCGCACGGATGATCTCGGTACTGGCGGGCCGCCACACGGCCTACCAGATCGAGAAAAACGCCGGCAGTTGAGTTGAACGTAACCCGCCCCGCTAACAGCGGGGCCGAGCAAAAGGGTGTTCTGCGGTTAACGCGGAGCACCTTTTTTTCATTTTCAAGATGTATAATATATGGTATAAATTGGTGCGGTTGCGCCCTTAGCTCAGCGGATTAGAGCACTGGTCTTCGGAACCAGGGGTCGGGGGTTCGAATCCCTCAGGGCGCGCCAGCTATTCGTCTATCCGCCCATAGCTCAGCTGGTAGAGCAGTCGCCTCTTAAGCGAACGGTCCCAGGTTCGAATCCTGGTGGGCGGACATTCTTTATGAAAAACATTCCTATCCCAAAAGAAATAACGGCTATTATTAACACGCTCGAGGCGGCTGGTTTTGAGGCCTTTGCCGTTGGCGGGTGCGTGCGCGATCTTTTGCTTGGCCGAAAACCGAAAGACTGGGATATCACTACGAGCGCGCGGCCGGAAGATATTATGAAACTTTTTCCGGACAGCAAATATGAAAATGATTTTGGAACGGTCGCGGTATTTCCAAAAAATGTTGCTGATCCGGCGCTCGTAATGGTAGAGGTAACTCCGTATCGTATTGAGTCGGCGTACTCGGACAAACGCCATCCTGATTCAGTGGTTTTTGGCATGAAGCTCGAAGAAGATCTCGCGCGGCGCGATTTTACCATAAATGCCCTTGCGCTCAATGTAAAAACCGATGAGGTTGTTGATCCTTTTGGCGGGAAAAAAGATTTCAAGGAGGGCCTTATTCGCGCGGTTGGTTCTGCTGATGACCGGCTTGAAGAAGATGCGCTTCGCATCATGCGCGCGCTTCGGCTTTCCGCGGAGCTCGGTTTTGATATTGAAGAAAAGACTCTCGTTGCCCTCAAAAAAAAGACGCATCTCTTGCGGCTGATCGCGCGCGAGCGCATTCGGGATGAGTTTTCAAAAATTATTCTCTCCACAAAACCGCACGAGACACTTCATCTTATGCAAGTGCTCGGCATTCTAAAACTTGTTATGCCGGAACTCGAGGAAGGCATTGGGGTCGGCCAAAACAAACATCATATTTACACCGTGTGGGAACACAATCTCAATGCGCTCAAGCATGCCGCCGAGCAAAAATGGTCTCTTGAAGTGCGGCTTGCCGCACTGCTTCACGATGTCGGGAAGCCCCGCGCAAAACGCGGCGAAGGGCTTGATTCAACATTTTACGGGCACGAAATTATCGGGGCGAAAATGACGCAAAAAACGCTTTCACGCCTCAAGTATTCAAATGATTGCGTTGACAAGGTTACAAAGCTCGTTCGATACCACCTTTTTTATTACAATGTTGATGAGGTGGGCGAGGCCTCGGTCCGCCGGCTCATTCGGAGAGTTGGTACCGAGCACATGGAGGATTTGATCAAGGTGCGCATTTGTGACAGGATTGGCTCGGGTGTTCCCAAAGCGGAGCCATATAAGTTGCGGCACTTTCGGTTTGTTATTGAGAAACTTTCGCGCGATCCAATTTCGGTGCGGATGTTGAAGCTCAATGGTACAGATGTTATGAAAATAGCCGGTATAACGCCGAGTCCAAAAGTAGGGATGGTACTCAACATACTCCTGGAAGACGTACTTGATGACCCAAAGAAAAATAAAAAAACTACTTTGACAAAACGGGTCGAAGAATTAAGCCGTATGACTGATGGCGCTTTGAAAAAGCTCGCGGATGAGGCAAAAAATAAATCCTCGGCGCTTGAAGAAGAGGAGGTTGGAAAGATCAAGGGAAAACATAAGGTAAAATAACGGAGTGTAGTATACCGGCAGTACGCGCCCTTCGGGAGGGCGTAGACCGGGTTCGATTCCCGGCACTCCGACCAAGTTAGACATTTATGTTATGCTTTAAATATGGGACAAGAGAGTATCACGAACGAATCAGAAGAGCTGAATAAGAAAGATAAACTAGATGCTATACTAAGCTTGTTCGGCAGCGATGCCGCTCGGGACGCGTTTATAAATACGTGTAAGGAGTATGTTGCTGCGCGCAAAATTTCTCTTCCCGGGCCAGATGGTGAAAATTATTCTGATCGCCCTAAAAGATATTCACCGCCTCAAAGAGCCCATCTGCACAACAGTATTATGGATACGCTAAGTCGTCTTGCCATTCAATCTAAAGATCTTTCTCCTATTCAACGAGATATTTTTAGGGAAATGCATGATCGCAATAATGCAGGAGAAATTATAAGAGCATATGTGGTTGCCCAAGAAGGCAAAGAGGACGACGAAGATATTGATGAAAAGCAAAGAAGGCGCGGAAAAATGTCAGACATAGCCCATTTCCACTCTTTGGGAAAAGAGCATTAGGTGCTCATAATAGTTAGAAGCGGCACTAAGGGGCCTATAGTAAAGTGGTATTACACCGCATTCGCATTGCGGGGGCGGGAGTTCGATTCTCCCTAGGTCCATAAGTTAAAGAGAGTCGAACCTTTTTGAAATTGCACCCGAAAAAAGTTGGTGCGCTTGTTTTTGTTTTTTGCTCGTGTGTACAATGGAGTAATTATTAAAGTAAGGGAAAAAGAAACCATGAAAAAGATATTTTTTCTTTGTTCGGTATTCCTGTTTAGTGTGCCGCTGGCGTTTGCTTTGGCCTCTGAACTCAAGGTCGTTGATAAAGATGGCAATGCAAAAAGCCAGTTTAATGGGGATGAAGACGTCTACGTTGTGGGCACCTGTGACCCTGCATCGAACGAAAGTATCTATTTCTATATCCTCGAAGATCGGGATGAATGGCCTTTGGACACTGGTCTATCAGACATATCCGGAGGCATTGAAACCAAAAGGGTTGACTTTGATGGCGCATTCGATTTAATCAAAATTTGGAATCATCCTCTGCGGATAGGAAAATACGATGTTGTTGTAGATACCAACAATAATCTCAAGCTTGACTTTTATGAAAAATGTATTGCAAATATATCTGGCGCTGGCTTTACCGTAGGAAACCCAACTCCCCCGCCGCCCCCGCCTCCACCACCAGCTCCTGCACCGCAACCAGCTCCGTCACCAACGCCAGTTGTAACTCCCCCGCCCCCACCACGGATATTACCGCCGCCACCTCTGCCACCGGCCGTGCCGTCGGATACTTTCTCACTTAGCGATTATGTTGAGGTGAAAAGTCTTTCCAATGTTCGTAAAAGCGCCGGTGGAGAGCTTTTAGGTCAACAAGAAGAAAAAGCCGGCGGTATTGTTGTTGGCGGACCAGTTCAGGCATCGATCGGCGGCTCTAAATATTGGTTCTGGAATATTGATTTTGAGAACTCACCGGATGGCTGGGTAGCAGAGAATACGCTTGTAAAGGGAGAACCGCCAACACCTGCAGAGCCAGCGATTATTGAAACAGTCGAGCCCGTTAGTGAACCACCGCCGCCCCCACCACCTCTCGCCCAAGCATCAAGTGCGGAGCCGGGTATAACCTACAATCTTCTTGGCGGCTTATGGGGGGCCGGAATCATTGGTTTTGCCATTGTTCTCGCGGCTCTCATCAATGCTCTCTCAAGGAGGCGAGGTTGATTTAGGGTAGTTTTCACGTGAAACCATACTCGGGCCGATATGGATCAAACTGTTAATATCTATTGGACACTGTGGATAATGTCCGATAGAAATGTCCGATATGGATACTAAAAAATATAGTGAAAAACGCCGTATCGGTAATATCGGTGAAGATATTGTTGCGATGTTTCTTGTAAAACAAGGGTATCGGATACTTGATCGGAACTATCTTAAAAAATGGGGAGAAATTGATCTTATTTTAGAAATTGATAATCTTATCCGGTTTGTTGAGGTTAAAACACAAGTTACACGTGAAAACAAAGCTAAAGATGTTTCACGCAATGTTTCACGAGATTGTTTCACGGTATCAGATTTTCAAATGCTAGTTTCACGGGAAACATTGGATGATGATATTTATCGACCAGAGGATAACGTACATTATTGGAAGCAAAAGCGTTTGATCCGGGCAATAGAAACATATCTTATGGAGAGGAATATTGATGAGAATAAAGAGTGGCAAATTGATGTTGTTACGGTAAAGATCGATTTTCCAAATAAAACCGCTATAATTAAGCACATTGAAAACGTGGTTTTTGATGTGTAACGCCTTGCCAAAAGTTACACGTGAAAACGGAGAGTAGTATACCGGTAGTACGCCTGCTTTGGGAGCAGGTAGACCGGGTTCGATTCCCGGCTCTCCGACAAAGTTAAAATATTTAAAAATACTTGTAGAAACCCGTTATTCGTGATATGGTTTTTTCGGTTTCAGACCTTTGAGAAGTAAAAAATAAACCATATGCATTTGGATTAGCCCGATGCATAAAAGAGAGCGAGAGAAGGAGAATGACGATGAATGTGATGAACTTGCTAGTAGGGTTTGTGATTACGCTCGCAGCGGCATCGGTCTCGGCCGAGCAACCGCGCGAGCTCAACGAGTTCTGTGTGCTCGGCGATAGGAAGGTGATTCTCGCCCACGGCGCCGCTGTCTTGGGCGGAAACGTTGGCGTGAACCGTGCACTTCCGGCTGGGTCTCAGAGCTATGCGGCCGTGCTGAGGCCGGGGGTCCTCGTCGATGGGGCGGTAGTCGCCTCCGATGTGAAGATCTTCGAACCCGCGAGCGTGGAGGGGCTCTTCTACTGGCGCCTTGGGGAGGTAGGCGAGCCCCACATCAGTTCGCGGCAGATTGCGGGAGCATTCCCAATCCTGCAGCTGCCGCAGCTGCCGGAGATCCTCCCCAACGACAATTACGTCTTAATACTGGAAGGGACTCCGCCGCTTCAGCAAGGACGGTACGGAAAACTGGAGGTCGGACCGGGAGCGGTGGCATACCTATCTGGAGGCGTTTACCATTTCAAGGATATCTGGCTTAACCCCGGTGGGTGGCTTGTCTGCTCGGATTTGTGCGAGATCCGGGTGCAGGACAAGTTCATGGCGGGGAACGGGGCGCATATCGATGTTGCTCCGGGAGGCGGGCTTTCTGCCGCAGACATCAAAGTGTTCTTCAAAGGGACGCACATGATGCTGGCGGCGGATGGGCTGTATAGGGGAGTGTTCTATGCCCCTTACGCGCTCGTTTCCGTCTATCGGCATGCGGATGTGGAGGGGCAGTTGGTGGGTAAGCGCATCCACCAGCATCGCAATGTGGTCGTCGACTGTGTTTCACTCACTCCGACGCCAACACCAATCTCTACCGTCACACCTACGCGGACACCGACTCCCACGCCCACTCGCACACCTACGCCGACGCCCGTGCGCACTCCAACCCCAACACCGACAGCAACCCCGACGCCGACTAGGACGCCAACGCCGACTCCGATACATACGGCAACACCAACGCCTGCGCCAACGGTGACAGCAACGCCGTCACCATCAGCGAGTCCGACTCCCATGGTCACTCCAACTCCAACAGTGGTTGGAACACCCACACCGACCCCGACCGTGGTGGTAACCCCGTCACCAACTCCCGGCACTACACCTACACCAACTCCCACGTCGTCACCGACCCCAACCGTAATCGCAACGCCAACCCCGACGGCATGTGTTCCAGCTCCCGAAGTCTGCGACGGCATCGACAACAACTGCGATGGTCGGAAGGACGAGGGCAATCCGGGGGGTGGGGGAGCATGCGATACGGGCAAGCCGGGCATCTGCAAAGACGGCGTGGATGTCTGCCACTTCGGGTGTCACTGCATCAAGTGCACGCAGAACCTCGCGCCCACTATCGAGGTCTGCGAGCCGCCGGGCGCCGACGAGGACTGCGACGGCCAGACTGACGAGGGTTGCACTTCCGGTGCGGCCCTCACGTCAGCCATGTCGGTCGAGATTCCGAGTCTCACAACGATCATGGCGGATGAGGGGGTACTACACCTTCGCGTCCACATGACTGGTGTTTCCTCCACGATCAACGTGGAGGCATGGAGTGACGCGGGCTATACCGATGGCGCGTACCTTCATGCCAACGGCGTGGCAATTTCCGGAACCTACGTTCCGGGCACCGAGGAGGCCGTCACCGTCGAGTTCTTCGACGGTACCAGCAAGATCACGAAGCTCATTCCAATCAGCGCGAACTGAAACTATTGAATTGCGCTGGACAGCAGGCGCCCGACACCCGCAACACGGATGTCGGGCTTTTTATTTTTTTGCTTGACCTTTAGATTCACTCGTGCTTGAATTAGCCCGTTCTATTTGTTCTTTGTTAAGTCTTTATAAGGCATTCCGGTATTTTCGGCACAAAGGTTCAACATTACACAGTTAAAAAAATAGGGAGATTATGAAAAGAGCGCTTGTCGTATTCTTTTCTTTGTTCTCTCTGTGTATTCCAGTATTTGCAAGTGCAACTGGAACCCCGCCCCAATGGTTTGGTTCAACAACGACGGAAGTTTTTGTTGGAAACAGCATGAACGTTGACGTTACGGTAACTGACATTGACGAGGATGAGCTTACGATAACAACGGATTTGCCCGGCAACGCCGAGTATGATTATTTCAATGGACGTTTCATATGGACGCCTATTGAAGCGGGCGTATTCGTTGCTCGTTTTACGGCTAACGACGGAACGAATGAGAGTACGCATGAGTTGCAAATCACGATTCACGAGGTTGAAGAAGAAAATACGCTTCCTGAATGGTTCGGCCCGGAAAACGCATCAACGACTCTTGGAGAACTCCTCGAGTTTGACATAACGTTTACGGATGCTGACGGCGATGATCTTGTGATCACCATGATATTGATGTTCGGTCTCCAAACGTTCCTCCGGTCAATCATCCGCCTGAATTTATCGGTTTCAACCCGCCAGCCACCGCCACCACAACCGTGCTCTACGAGTACGATGTGGAGGCGCTTGATCCTGATGGCGATGAGGTCATATTCTCATTGCCGTTTGCGCCCAGCGGCATGACAGTCGCATCGTCCACCGGACTTATCTCTTGGACGCCTGACGCGGCGCAAGCAACCACAACACCACAAAGCGTTGTGGTGCAGGTAAGTGATGGCGAGCTCGCGGTTGCCGCGCATTACTCCATAGTTGTTTCGGAGTTTGTCGGAAATCATGCGCCCCAATGGTTCGGCCCGGAAAACGCATCAACGACTCTTGGAGAACTCCTCGAGTTTGACATAACGTTTACGGATGCTGACGGCGATGATCTTGTGATCACCA
>Ga0075896_102_pt1 | contig 27753 bp, 26 predicted proteins | sample RifGroA1_FD_68319 | JGI IMG/M metagenome (GOLD analysis project Ga0075896, IMG submission 68319) | Parcubacteria bacterium GW2011_GWA1_49_11
ATCAGAGCCGGAGATATAGGTTTGAATAAGGACCGGCCCGGCGGTGTCATTCCGGAATCTAAGGTCGGTGACTCCCGGGTAAATCGTGGCGTCAAAACCTTGAGGGTTATAGTATCGCACCGGAAAAGCATGGGGCCGGCGTTCAATAATCGGGAAACCGGCCGCAATCGCGGCCCGGAACAGCGTCGTTGAAACTTGGCAGATGCCGCCGCCGTATTCATAAACAAGTTTGTTGCCTTTAATGACCTTCTCGGCGGCGTAGCCGCCGCTGGCTTCGACTTCGCCCAGAATGTTATTAAACGAGAATTCTTCGCCGGGCTTTAGGATAAGGCCGTTATATTTCGCCGAGGAGATCTTTATATTCTGAATCCGAGCCGGCGAGGAGCCTGAAAAGTTTGATTTTCCGGCGGCCAGAAAATCGTTGATTCCAAGCGAGTGGATTTTGTCGGCGGTAATATCAGGCTCGACGATCTTTGGTTCAAGAGTAACAGTACCGGCGTTCGCCAACAGGCTTCGGCGAAGAATCGCCGACGCTTCGCTGACATCCAAGTGCTGGCCGTTTTGCTCTGGGGAAATAATCTCGGGCTTGCCGCCGGCGATGATAAATCTGGCGTCCGTGGCCTGACGGTCAACTTTGGCCGCCAAATTCACGATGTACTTATCAAGTTTGTCGCTAAAGCGGATATCTTTTTGGCCGGTGTAATCTCTGACGTAAGGTTCGGTCCATTTTCCGATCTCGCCTTTTTTAATTATGAATTTCCTGCTCCCAACTTCGATCGTGGTGTCATGCAGGGAAGCTTTGGATATGGCCGCTTCCAGGCTTCTGACCTCGGCCCGGACTGGCTCCTTAATGCTTTGAACGTAGGCCGATATCCCGGCGATAAATCCGATTGAGACAATAATGCCGGCGAAAATCAGCCGGTAGATAAAAATTCGGGAGGGCTTTTTCCGGCGCATATCAGGTGGATATTTTTAGTTTCTTGGTTCGGATTTTATCCAATTTAGGTAAACGTACGGTGAGGATCCCGTTTTTATAACTAGCCTTGGCGCCGTCCGGATCGACGTCAACCGGCAGAATAATTGCTCTTGAAAAGGCGCCCCAATAAAGTTCGCGGTGAAAAAAACCCTCGGAACACGATGTCATCCTCGGTTTGATAGACGTCAACCGTAAGATGGCCCTCTTCGCGGAGGGAGCTTTTTTTCGCGGAAGTCAGGCTGACGGAATCCCGCCCCTCGTTTTCGGAAAAGAAATCATCCATCCTGTAAATTTATGCCGAGACTATGTTTTTCTCGACGGCGGGAGATATTTGGATGCCGCCGTGAGACCTCTTTTTCATTTTAACAAATAAGACGTAAAGAAGGAATGACATCAGCAACAGGAGCCCGGTTGCAAACAAGAGGCTGCGGACTTGTTCTTCTCTGCCGGTCAGGAACATATTGAAAGTGAAGTGGAAGAAGGTGGCGATTGCCAAGCCGACGACTAGAAGTTTGGCCCGGTGTTGGCGGAAAAACCACGATAGAGCCAGGAAATATCCCAGAATTCCCGAGGCTAAAGCGTGCAGGAGAGTCGCGCCTATTGCCCGCAAGGCCCAAACGCTCAACGCGGCTTCAAAACCGTTAGGAATGGTTCTGAAAAGCACCAGGATATTCTCAATAGCGGCAAAACCAAGACCCGCCATCATCATGTAGATAATGGCGTCAACCGGCTCGTCAAAAGAAGGATCGCGCAGGGCAATAACTCTGACCGCGTAGTATTTGATGAATTCTTCCACGAACGCCGCCCATAAAAAGAACAGGGAGGTCTGGGAAATTAAAGCGTTTAACGGCGCCCAAGAACCCGCTTGCGTAAAGCTAACTTGCAGGACAACAGCGATAGGCGAGATAATGATGCCCATCAGAAAAGTTTTTGTGACCAGGTATTTCGGTTCCGGATGGCAGTCGCGCCGATAAAAAAAGATCATCCAAATTAAACTCGGGAGCAGACCGAGACCAACTAATAACACCGCGTTAATAATAGACATTAACTCTATTATAAATTGTTTTAGAAAGTATGGCGAGTACGAATCCAACCCTAAGACGAACGCCCGGAGGCGGGTAGCCGAGGCAGAACAAAAAATCCAGCAGGATTTTTATGTGGTGAGTCGTGGGTTGGGTCGGACGAGTATCAGTTCGGCCAATTTTCTACCATCAGCAGCTTTTTATCAGCAAGGGGCAGTTTGGAATAGATTTCTTCAGTGATGAAGGGCATGAAGGGGTGGAGGAGTTTTAGGCAGATGGTGAGTATTTCAACCAGCATTCGTTGGGCGGACAATTTGACAACTGGATCTTCGCTGGCCAACTTAGCCTTGGATTCCTCAATGATTTTATCAGCGAAGGTGTGCCAAACGTAATGATAAATTTTTTCAGCGGCCAGATAAAAGCGATATTGTTCCATATCTTTTGTAATGTCTTTAGTAAGCTCCTCGAGTTCGCCCATAAGTTTTTGATCGTCTTCTACCAGGTCGGACCTAGTGGCGAACTCTTCAGGCATACTCATAAGCACAAATCTAGCGATATTCCAAAGTTTGTTGGCAAAATGTTTGTAGGCTTTAATCTTATCATCTGACAGCTTGGAATCGCTGCCAGGCGAGATGCCAACCACCATGGCCATCCTTAAGGCGTCGGCCCCGTATTTTAAGATTACTTCGGAAGGATCAATTATATTTTCTAGAGATTTTGACATTTTGCGGCTTTTTTCGTCTCGGACCAAGCCATGCAGATAGACCATTTTGAAGGGGACATCTTCGAGCAAAAATCCGGTCATTAAAATCATTCTTGCCACCCAGAAAAATAGAATGTCATAGCCGGTTTCAAGCACCGAAGTCGGATGATAAAGCTCCAGGTCCGAGGGCTTGCCCGCCGTAGCCTTCTTGGCCCTCGAAGTTTTAACGAAGGGGGTGGCGGAGGCGGGCCAACCCAGAGTCGAAAAAGTCCAAAGACCCGAAGAAAACCAAGTATCAAGGGTATCCGGATCTTGCTCAATATTACCTGAACCGCAAGTGGGACAAGTATGAGGCTCATTTATCGAAACGATCATCGTCCCGCAGTTTTCTTTAGGAATGATCGGATCGAAATCAAAAGTGTATATCCAGACGAAGCTATTCTCATCAACCTTAAGCGGCGGGCGGTAGCTGTTGAGTTCGGCAATCAGTTCCTCGTGATTTTTGTAGGTTCTAGCATGTGATGAGTCGTGGAGATTAATTTTGTTGAGTCGAGTTAGTTCAACGCCCTTGATAAACGCGTAGCCAAAAACTTTTCCGGTGCCGCTGTCCTCAAGAATCACTCTGTCTCCGATTGAAAGGCCGTAGTCTTCAACCCGATAAGTTTTTCTTTCGCCATTAATAACCGGAGCGATGCCCTTGCTGGAATAACCCATGCGTTTTAAATTTCTTTGACCGCAGTACCAGACTGGAATGCGATGGCCGAACCAGAGCTGGCGGGAAATGCACCAATCGCGCAGGTTATCAATCCAATGAAAATAAGTTTTTTCAAAATATTCGGGAACGATTTTTATGATTTTATTTTCGACGACATGGCGCATCAGGTTTTTTAGATTGATAGAGTCTCCGGATTTAAGGCCGGGAATGCGCGAATTCTGCAAGGTGAAGGTTCGATTTACATCCACGAACCACTGCTCCTTAATTTGCGGCTCAATCACGCCTCCGCCGCGGGAGTTGGTGGCGATGCGGTGAATGTAGTTCTCGTCTATTTTTTCAACCAGGCCTTTGGCTCTCAGCTTTTCGATTATCAGCGGCCTAGCTTTGGCAATATGCATCCCGGCAAACTCACCGGCAATCGGCAGAAGTTTGCCATGTTCATCAATGATTTGGGGTTTTTCAAGATTATACCTCTCGGCGATGTCAAAATCCGTGGCATCGTGGGCAGGCGTAATGGTCATGACGCCCGTGCCAAAAGCCATGTCGATTGCGAAGTCTTTTATAATCGTGGCTTTAATCGGGCCGTTGATCCATTCAAGGTCGATTTTCTGACCGTCAGCGTAATTTTTGTAGCGCTCGTCATCCGGATGCATGATTACATATTTGTCGCCGAATTTTGTTTCCGGCCGCGCGGTCGCGATTGTGAACGGCCCGTATTTAAGATAATAAAAATTTGTTTTTTCCTCCTGCCATTCAATCTCATCGTCAGAAACTGTGGTTTGGAGCTTGGGATCCCAGTTAACCATGCGCGCGCCGCGATAAATCAAGGTTTGCTCGTGCATTTTTTTAAAAGCAGTTCGCACGGCCAGGCCCCGCTGATCATCTAAAGTATAAGCTTCGCGGCTCCAGTCCAAAGACGCGCCCATTTTTTTAATTTGGCCGATAATCGTGTCGTGGCTAGTCGCGGCATAATCGCGGACGCGTTTTAAAAATTCCTCACGCCCCAAATCATGCCGGGTTTTCTTTTCTTTTTTGTAGATGATACTCTCGACTTTGCTTTGGGTGGCGATGGCGGCGTGATCCGTGCCCGGCAGCCATAAAGTTTTTTGGCCCCGCATTCTTCGGAAACGGATCATAGCATCTTCGATAGCTAGCATTACGGCATGGCCGACATGAAGGGAGCCGGTAACGTTTGGCGGCGGCAGGATGATGGAAAAAGGTTTCGGTTCAGGAATTTTACCCTCCTTCGCTAAAGCGATAGAGGGTAGTCCATCCGGATTAAAATAGCCGCTCTCTTCCCAGAGCTTATAGATTTTATCTTCGACTTTGCTGGCGTCGTAATTCTTCTCTAATTCAATCGGCATATCGAAAGTATAACACTAGAAACCAAGATTGGCATTCATTTCAGCATCCTTCCAGCTCGTTGATACGGGCCGGTTCCGAAAAGCAAAATACCCGGCTACCGCGATCATGGCCGCGTTGTCGGTGGTGTATTCAAGCGGGGGACAGGAAAAAACAAAGCCATATTTCTCGGAAGCCTTTTGGAGCTCGGAACGCAGAAGTTTGTTGGCGGAAACACCGCCGGAGAGGAATATTGATTTAACGCCGTGTTTCTCGGCCGCGCTGATAGTTTTTTGGATAAGGACGTCAACCACGGCTTCTTGGAAAGCATGGGCGATTTCATTAACCACATTATCATCAATCTCAACCCCAGTATTTTTTAGATCTCTAATTTTATAAAGCACCGCTGTCTTTAATCCCGAAAAGCTGAAATTAAAATTCTTCGAATGCAACATCGGCCGCGGAAACTCAACTCCGACGCCTACTGAAGGCACGGTCGGAGCCCCGACTTTATTTTTAGTAAACGTCGGGGCTGTAAACTGCTCGGCTTTAGCCGAGATGGCTGGTCCTCCCGGATAACCCAAACCCAAAAGCCGCGCCACTTTATCAAACGCTTCACCAACCGCGTCATCCATGGTTTCGCCAATCAGCGTAAAGTTTTCGTAATCTGACATCAATACTAATTCTGTATGGCCACCCGATACGATAAGGTTTAAAGCCGGGAAAAGCTCGTGAGCTCGTGAGCTCGTGAGCTCGTGAGACTCTGTATTTGGTAGCCAGTTGCTGTAAATGTGTCCTTTCATGTGATCAACTCCGATTAAAGGTTTGTCGTGCATCATGGCTAATGTCCGGGCAAACGCTAATCCGACTAAAAGGGCGGGGCCGAGACCTGGACCATGGGTAACGGCGATTAGATCAATGTCAGCAATACCGACATCGGCTTTTTTTAATGCTGTTTCAAAAACGTGAGAAATATTTTTGACGTGTTCTCGCGCCGCTAAGTTAGGCACCACGCCGCCATGTTCCGCGTGCAGTTTTACTTGGGAAGACACGACATTAGACAGAACGTTAAATCCGTTTTCTCCGGCGTCCAGCACAGCCACTGCCGTTTCGTCACAAGATGTCTCTATGCCTAATATTTTCATGGATGAGAAATATATCATTTTTGTTGATTTTCTTCAATTTTCATGTAATAATAAATAAAAATTTTGGCGCCATCGTCTATCGGTTAGGACTTATGATTTTCAATCATATAAGGCGGGTTCGACTCCCGCTGGCGCTGCAAACGAACGAATGCGCGGAGCGAAGTGTTCCTAAATAAGAACAGTGCCCGCCTTTGGAGGCGGGCATGGGGTCGTAACTCGCGCGGTCAGTGGAGGCTGATTCCCAATCTCCAAACATGCCAGCGCGTAACGTACTTTTCGGTCACAATGAGATCGACCTCTCGATCCCATCTCTGGGATTGGGCAAAGAAGACGCAGTCTTCGCGCCCGATCCACCTTCTCGGCATTGGGACCTCCAAGTTTCGTGATTATACAACAAATTCCCAGTTATACAAATCCACCCCGATTGCAGACCGCAATCGGGGTGGATTAAAAAATGAGAGAATCTATTTTGCTGATTCTAAAATCTGTTTGAAAACGTCGGGGTTATGTTCGGCGAGGACGGCGAGGATTTTACGATCAATTTGGATGTCAGCTTTTTTGAGCTGGTTGATCAGCTTGGAATAGGTGATGCCGTTGTTTCTTGCCGCGGCATTGATTTTAATAGTCCAAAGGTTGCGCATAGTGCGCTTTTTCTTTTTACGGTCGGCGAATTGAAAACTCCAAGCGTGCAACAATGCTTCACGGGCTTGGCGGGTCTTGGATTTGCGGGTCCACAAAAACCCTTTCGTGTGTTTGAGCAGTCTCTTTCTGCGTTGGGTGGCGCGGACGCCTCGTTTTACTCGTGTCATGTTATAACTTGCTAGCCGCTCTGCCTTCCGCCTCCGGCGGATTTCGGCAGGACGCTCTTGACCACCTACTTCGTTAAAAGCTTCCTGCCTGCCGGCAGGCAGGCGTCTGCTCGTCACTATATGTCTATATGGCTCCTCGCAGTACTCGCTTTTGTCTTGTAGCTGGTCAAGCCAGCGGCGTTCTAATCAGATTGATTAATTGAAAATTAATTCTTTGACTTTTTGGTTTAATTCCGCCGGCCCTTGAACTTCGCCGTGCTTGGCGCGCGTTTTGTTGCTCGATTCTCTGGAATTAAAATGGTTCTGGCCGGGGGGTCGTTTCATTATCTTACCCGTGCCGCTGATCTTGATTCGCTTCAAAAATGATTTGTTTGTTTTGCCGGAATGCGACATAGCTTACTAGCTTATCAGCTGCTTAGCTTATTGTCTGAAATTAATCAGTCAGTAAGCTAGTCAGCTAAGAAGCTACTTCTTGATTGTTATCAGCCAGCCGTAAGGTGAACGCTTGATTTGTTCCTGCACGGCGTGGGGCTCCTTAATGTTCTCTAGAAATTTCTCCAGCTTTTGCCGGCCCATGGGTCCGAGGGCTTTTTCCCGGCCGCGCAAGGTTAGTTCGACTCTGACGATATGGCCGGCCTTTAAAAATTCTTCGACTTTCTCGGCCTTGAATTGGAGATCATGGATTCCCGTCTTGAAACCGACTCGGACAGTTTTTATCTCCTGCCGCTGCTTTTTGGCCCCGCTTGATTTTTTCTCTTGCCGTTCCTTTTGGTAAATATACTTGCCGTAATCCATGATTTTAGTCATGGGCGGCACGGTATTCGGGCCGACTTCAACTAAATCCAGATCATATTCGCGGGCAAGACTTAAGGCGTTCTGGATAGTCATAGTGCCCAGCGGTTTGCCTTCCGGATCAATAACTTGAATCTGGAGGGCGCGAATCTGGTTGTTTATGCGGAGATTTTTTTCCAATAGGATATATCGAAGCTTAAAGATTTTAGCATGGATATTTCAAAATCGCAAGCGTCTTTTGTTCCGTCTAATTATATAACAAATATACAAGAAGTTGAACTTTAAAATAATTGACGAAAGATTTGGGGTGTATTATATTATTTATTCGTGAAAATTAGGCAGGAGGTCCTGAAATGCGCAAGAAGAAGTCGGTAGCGCCGGCCCGTCGGGGCCGGCCGGAGAAGCCGCTCCGCAAGAAAGGCGCCGGGAGAAAGAAAAGTGCCAAACCGTGGAAGAAAGCGGCGCGGAAGCATGATGACTTTGTCATCGTGAGCGAGAAAATCGTGCGGCACGGGCAGAAGCGGGGCTTGCCGGAAGGGTTCGTGACCGGCGCGAAGGCAGCCGCCGCGTTCGCTGACGATCACCAGGATGAGATCCTGGCGGAAGATCCGGATCTCGACAGGCTCAATGACGATGAACTTGCCAGGGTGTTGGGTCTTGGCCGCAACGCCACTGAGGCCTGCGAGAACGCCAACACGGGTGACTACTCGAACGCTCCGCCACCAACGGCTGCTAGCCCGGCCATCGAGACGCCTCGTCGTCCCGGTCTCGATGCGAACGACGACTGACGGCCCCAAGGCCACGATTCCCGCGCGGGAATCGTGGCCTCTTAAATTTCTCAAATCACTCAAAAACAAAAACTACCAAACGGTAGTTTTTGTTTTTGAGATTGTGGGTACGGCGGGGAGAGCGAAGTGGTGGAGATGGTGGTATTGAAACCACGTCCAGAGGTTTACGACAACGACTACTACTAAGATATTTGATCTGATATTTCGCGCTGGCTTAAGAGATCAACAGAATAAACACGCGCTAGCTCTTACAATTTTTCGGCAAAGAACGGAAGAACAACATTCTTTGTTATATCTCGCTAATGACACCCAATGATCTTCTAGCGAGTATCGAAGTCGGGTGGCTTATCCCGCTAAGCGGGATGTTCGCTTAACAAAGTTAAGCGAAAGCGTAATTGGTATTTTGATTGCCAGTTACAATTTTGGTCGAGGTTTTACGTGGTTTACGGCCATCCACGCTTAGAGTCAATTATCGAAAGAACCAGTGTCGAGGCCTTTCATCCCCATACCCTAATTATACTCCCAAATACAGAGATTGTCAAAAGAAAATAAACCGGTTTTTACTGAACAATAACCGAGCCGGTCAGGGAAGAATGGAGATGGTCATGGTAATTCCAGGTGCCGATCTTCGTGAATTTAAACGAGTAGGTCTGGCTGGCGGCGATTCCCACGCAGGCGTCAAAGGTGGTTGCGGTCTTGTTGGTGCAATGCAGGCTTAAGGAAGTGCCATCATAAGCCGTGTGAGCCGGATGCGGGCCTGAAGCCGGCCAAAACATTCCTGAACTTTGGTTACGGAACGTCACCGTCGCGCCGGTTTTAATCGTCGTTACTTTAGGCGAAAATCCCGAATCGGTGTAAGTAACGATCGCGTTTTGGGGCGTGGCGGTCGGGCTGGGAGTTTTAGTCGGCGAAGCGGCTGCCGTCGGAGTGCCTTCGGGGCTGGCCGTCGGCGACGGGGAAACCGTCGGAGAAGCCTCGACTGCCAAGTCCTTTGTTCTTTGATTGTCCCAAATCAGATAACCGGCGCCCGCGACGACCAACACCACTATGAGGGTAATAATAGTTTTCATAATTAGGAGCCTACTATATTCTTCATGATCATTCAATTAAGCCTCTCTGCTCCGCCCGGGCAATGTCCTTTTTTCTGATTGAGCGCCGCTTGTCGTGTTTCTTTTTCCCCCGAGCGATTCCAATCAGAAGCTTCAGCTTCCGTTTCGCCTCATAAATCTTCAGAGGAACAAGGGTCAAACCTTGCGATTGCGAAAGGCCGACCAGAACGCTGATTTCTTTCTTTGATAAAAGAATCTCCCGGCTTGCAGCTGGGTCATAGTCAGCGGGAGTGTTCGCCGGCTGGTAGGGTGAGATCGTCGCGCCGATTAACTGGGGCCGTCCACCCACTATTTTAACGTAAGCACCCTTGATCGAGGCTTTCCCGGATTTTATGGCCTTGACTTCGTATCCCTTCAAAACCAAACCCGCCTCCATCGTCTCGAGAATCTCATAATCAAATCCAGCTTTCGGATTACTTGTGTATTCCACGGCATCAGGCCTAACGGTTATTTGCGTTCTTCGAGGATTGTTTTAACTTTCATTTCCTGGCCCTTGCGGATTAAGGTCAATTCAACTTCATCGCCGACTTTTAACTTTTGGAGTTCCTCGGAAAGATCCGAGCCCTCCTCCAGCTCCTTGCCGTTTACGCGGGTAATGATGTCATTTTCCTTGATGCCCGCGCGGTCCGCCGGAGAACCGGGCACCACGGCGACCGAGTTTGGTTGATGGCTGCGGATGACCAGCGCTCCGCGGTCGCGGTCCAAGTGATTCTGGTTCTTGATCTGCTTATTGAGCATTAAAAACAGAATGCCCAAAAACGGCTTGATGATGCGGCCGTGTTTGATGACGTCCTCCAAGTCGGCTTTGGCCCAGTTGATCGGCACCGCGAAACCGATGTTCTGGGCTCCGAAGATAATAGCCGTGTTGATGCCGATGGCCTCGCCGTCGAGATTAATCAAAGGCCCGCCCGAATTGCCCTGGTTGATGGCAACGTCGGTCTGGATGACGCCGCGCAGATGCTCCATTTCGCCGCCCGTGCCCAGGGCCGCGGAAATAGAGCGGGACATTCCGGAGATAATCCCCTTGGAAACGCTGTTTCTGAAAAGGCCCAAAGCGTTCCCGATGGCGATAACCGTCTGGCCGAGTTCGAGCTTATTAGAATTGCCTAGAATTACAGTGGGCAGCTTTTGTCCGGCGCTGGCGGAGTCGATTTTGACCACGGCGATATCACTGACCGGATCACGGGCAATAACTTTGCCCGGATATTCCTGGCCGTCGTTCGTGACCACGGTGTACTCCGCGTCGGTATCGAAGACGACATGTTTGTTTGTTAATATCAAACCGTCCGGATGGACGATAAAACCGGAACCGCCGCCGACCTTGACTTTTTCTTTGTCGGCATCCGGATAGGGGATTTGTTCGCCGAACGGCCCGGGAAGTCCAGGAAACGGGATACCCGCCTGCTTAACGGCCGGCATAAATTTGGATATAACAATACTGACCACGGCCGGAAAAACTTTTTTAACGGCTTCAACCGGCAATTTATCGTATTCTTGTGAGTTCATGATCTGATTATGAGGCTAAGTAAAGATTTTTACAATAGAAATGCGTTAAGTGTGGCCAGGGATCTTTTGGGCAAGGTTTTGGTTAGAAGGATTGGCAAAGTAACCGTGAGGTATCGGATCATTGAGACCGAAGCTTACTGTGGAACGAAAGATTTAGCCTGTCACTCCTCCAGGGGTCGAACCAAAAGGACGGAAATCATGTTCGGGCCCGCGGGCCGCGCTTACGTCTACATGATTTACGGCATGTATCACTGCTTGAATATTGTGACCAAAGAAGCCGGCGGGGCGGTATTAATTCGCGCCGGCGAATTAGTACCGCGGCCTAAATCAAAATTAAAATTGCCGGTTGAGAGTCGGTTAAATGGGCCTGGCATATTATGTCGGGAATTAAAAATCGATAAGAAGTTAAACGGCGCGGATTTAACGAAAAGCAAAGAACTCCGGCTCGAAGACCACTTAGCAGCTAAGCTACTAAGTGGGAGAGTAAGGCGGAAAAAGAGAATTGGGGTGGATTACGCCGGGGAATATAAAGACAAACTCTGGCGATTCGTGCTAGATTAAAGGAGTGACGATACGAAAGATTACCGAAAAAGCCGTTATTGAACATATGGGCTGGACACCCGCTGATTTTAGAGTTGAGAAACCCGCGAACAACCAGGCGGATTACGCCGTAAATGTCTCCGCCATGGCCAAGAAGCATAACAGAAACCCGCTTGAAGCCGCGAAAGATGCCGCCGAAAAGTTAAAAAACGTGGCGGATGTTTTTGAAAGAGTTGAAGCCGCGGGCGGTTATGTGAATTTCTTTTTAAAAACCGAGTACTTACAAAAAGAACTGGCGCAAATCGCCGGCAACGCGGATTACGGCCACAACGATATCGGCAAAGGCAAAAAAGTCATTGTCGAATATCCCTCGGTAAATATTGCCAAGCCGATGCACATTGGGCACATGCGCTCGGCGATTATCGGCGATGCTTTGGCCAACGTCTATGAAAAACTCGGTTGGCAAGTTATCCGCTGGAACTATATCGGCGATTGGGGCACACAATTTGGCAAATTAATTTATGCTTGGAAAAAATGGGGCGATGAACAGGCCTTAAAAAAAGATCCGATTGCAGAAATGTTGCAGGTCTATATTAAATTTCACGACGAAGCCGAGAATAATCCAGATTTAGAAAAAGAGGGTCAAAAAGAATTTAGAAAATTAGAAGAAGGCGATGCTGAAAACACAAAGTTGTGGACGGAGTTTAAAGAGCTCTCGCTTTCTGAATTTCAGAAGATTGCTCAAGATTTAGGGGTCAATGTCAGCGGCGAATCAAAAGGCGAAGCGGAATATAATCCACGCTTAAAGCCATTGATTCAGGAGCTTCAGGAAAAAGGCATTGTCAAAGAAAGCGAAGGGGCATTAATCATCGAGCTTGAAAATCTACCGCCAATGTTGCTTCGGAAATCAGACGGCGCCACACTTTATGCTACGCGCGATATCGCCAGTCTCGAAGATCGGATTCAAAATTACCAGGCCGATAAAATTTTGTACGTCGTTGCTAATCAGCAGGCTTTGCATTTTGAACAGCTTTTCGCGGTTGCCAAAAAACTGGGCTGGAGCCAAGCCGAGCTGATCCATGTTAAGTTTGGCATGGTTTTGGGCGAGGACGGCAAAAAATTGGCCACGCGCGAAGGCAAGACCGTGGCTCTCGAAGAAGTAATGGCCAAAATAATTTCCCTTGCCCTTGAGACCGTAAAAGAAAAAAATCCCAGTCTTGATTCAGAAGAGGCGGCCCAAATCGCTCACGCCGTCGGTATTGGAGCTTTGAAATACAATGACTTAAAACAGCATCCGTATTCGGATATAACTTTTGACTGGAGGGCGATGCTCGATCTTTCCGGCAACAGCGGGCCTTATTTGCAATATACATACAGCCGCTTGTTCAGCATTTTAAAAAAAGCTGAACAAGCGAATTTTCAAGCCCTCGACAGATTCGACGAGCTCACTGCAGGCAAACTCGGGACAAGTTTCGAGTTTTTCAAATTTAAAAACCTAAGCGAGAAGATTGAATTGGAATTAATTAAAAAACTGCTGGATTTTCCGGAAGCAGTGGAATGGTGCGCTCGAGACTATGCTTTAAACGGTTTGGCGCTGTATTTATATGAACTTGCGAATCACGCTAATCGTTTTTATGAAACTATAAGAATTTTGGAGGATGCAAACATGGAGCGCCGCAATGCCCGCTTGCAATTTATTGCCGTCATTGCTCGCACCCTCAAACAGGGCCTTACTATTCTTGGCATCCAGACTCCGGAAAGAATCTAGTGGTGGGTTATTCAAGTCGTCCTTAAAATTTTAATTGAACAGGCCCATATTTAGTGATAAAATTACAGGATGTATGATTTCAGGAATACCGAGGAAAAAGTTGGGAAATTCTGGAAAGAACACGATATTTTCGAGAAGACTCTGGAGAAGACCCGAAAGGGCAAGCGTTTTGTCTTTTGGGAAGGACCGCCGACTGCAAATGGCGTGCCGCATACCGGCCATTTTTTAACAAGGATATATAAAGATCTCTACGGCCGGTATAAAACCATGCGCGGTTTTTTTGTTCTTCGAAAAGCGGGCTGGGATACCCACGGTCTGCCGGTGGAAATCGAAGTCGAAAAAGAGCTGGGCTTTAAAAACAAAAAACAAATTGAGGAATTTGGAATCGAGAAATTTAACCGCAAGTGCCGCGAAAGCGCTCAGAAATACAAAGCCCAGTGGGAGGACATGACCTCTCGGATGGGCTATTGGCTGGATATGGCCCGTCCGTATATTACTTACGAGACCGAATATATGGAATCGGTCTGGAACATATTATCTGAAATATGGAAGAAAGATCTCTTGTACAAAGCCCACAAAGTCGTGCACTATTGTTCTCGTTGCGGCACATCCCTCTCGGCTCACGAAGTCGCTCAAGGATACAAAACAGTTACCGATAGATCCGTAACTGTTAAATTTCGAATTTTAAATCCTAATTCCCATAACCTATCTCCTAATACCTACATTCTGGCTTGGACAACTACGCCCTGGACTTTGCCCGGGAACGTCGCACTCGCAGTCGGCGAAAAAATTGTTTACGTAATTTTTAAACCGATAACCAACCTGCCTGCCGGCCAGGCAGGCAACCCACAACCTACAACTCCAGAAATCTACATTGCAGCTAAGGATTTGGTCCCCAAAATACTAGATACTAAATACGAGATACTAGATACCATTCTCGGTTCTGATTTGGTCGGTCTGGAATACGAACCGTTGTTCGAGGTGCCCCTCCTTCGCCAAGGCTCCGAAGGGCAGGCAGCGTACAAAGTCTATCCGGCGGACTTTGTTTCCACGACCGAAGGCACGGGCGTGGTTCATACGGCGGTGATGTACGGCGAAGATGACTATATCTTGGGCACCAAGGTCGGCCTGCCCAAATTCCACACCGTTGACGGAAAAGGCCAGTTTGTAGATTCGGTCGGCGCCGACCTGGCCGGGAAATATGTCAAAGATCCTGCCACCGAAGATTTAATAATTGAAAAATTAAAGACTAAAAATTTGTTGCTCAAAGTCGAAGACTTTGAGCACGAATATCCTTTCTGCTGGCGCTGTGACACCCCTCTGCTGTATTACGCCAAGTCCTCGTGGTTTATTCGGACTTCAGCGCTTAATAAAGAACTTTTGGAAAATAATTCAAAAGTTAATTGGATTCCCGGCCATATTCGCGACGGGCGTTTTGGGCAGTGGCTGAAAGAGGCAAAAGATTGGAATTTATCCCGGGAAAGATACTGGGGCACGCCATTACCAATCTGGCAATGCCAGATTGGTAAACCCCAAACCCCAAACCCCAAATCCCAAATAGATTCAAATTCTGAAATTCAAGACAAAAAACAAAATGGCTGCGGACACACGATTTGCATTGGTTCGATTAAAGAGCTAGAAAAGCTCTCTCTGGGTTCAAAGAATACCTATTACGTCATGCGCCACGGCGGCACTAATCGCAACGAAGAAACCGAGGGTATTGTTAACTATAACCCCGATACTCCGTACGATTTGACCGAAGACGGGAAAAAGTCAGTCGAGCAATCTCTGGAACTTCTCAAGCTCGACGGCGTGGATATGATTTTCACTTCGCCGTCTGCCAGAACGCGGCAAACCGCGGAAATCGCGGCCCGAGCCCTCCACAAAGAAGTTAACACCGATGATCGGTTGATCGAGTATAATCTTTACGGTTTCGCCAATGAAGGGAAGCCTGTTTCTTCAATACCCAATCATGGCCAGAAAAGAGGCTTGAACGCCAAAGAAACCGACGGCGAAAGCTATAACGAGATGCGTTCTCGGGTGGCCGATTTTATGAATCACCTCGAGAAGACATACAGAAACAAGAAAATATTGATCGTCAGCCACGGTTCGCCGATCAGAGTCATGGCCGCGATGGCTTCGGGCTCTACCATTCGGGAGTTTAATTCCCGGTCCGCGCTGGGTGAGTGGTTCGAGGGCGGCTGGACGCCCCAGACCGGAGAAATCAAGAAACTGGAATGGCGGAAAATTCCCCGCAACGAGTACGGCGAACTTGACTTGCATCGGCCGTTTATTGACGATGTCGTAATCAAATGTCCGCACTGCAAATTAAAAATGAGAAAAATCCCGGACCTGATCGACGTTTGGTTTGACTCCGGCGCCATGCCTTACGCCCAGTGGCACTGGCCGTTTGAAAATAAAGATATGATTATTCCTCCTTCGCTAAAGCTTCGGAGGACGTTGCCTGCGGCTCCGCAATTTCCGGCTGACTTTATCGTCGAAGGCGTGGATCAAACGCGGGGCTGGTTTTGGACTCTGATGGCAATCTCGACCTTGCTTGGTAAGGGCGCGCCGTATAAAAATGTGATGTCTTTGGGTCTAACCTTGGACGAAAAGGGCCAGAAAATGTCTAAGTCCAAGGGTAATTATGTGCCGGTCCCGGAATTGATGAATAGACATGGTGTGGATGTTTTGCGCTGGTTCTTCTTTTCTTCAATGACTATCGGGGAGGATAAGGCCGTTACCGGCCGTGAAGTTGACGAGAAATTAAAAGGCTTCTTTTTTACGTTTCAGAACTGTATAAAGTTCTACGAACTGTACTTAACCAACGACCAACGACCGACAACCAATGACGCAGAATCAGAAGTAGTAGGTGGTAGGTTGTCGGTTGTAAGTTCTTTGGACAAATGGATTATGTCTCGTCTGCATCGATTAATTCAAAGTGTGACTGAAAAACTGGATGCGTATGATGTTACACCCGCGGCCAAAGAGGTCGAGTATTTTGTAATTGAAGATTTGTCGAATTGGTGGCTGCGCCGCTCCCGAAAGCGTAAAGAAGCCTTGCCTCTGCTTCGTCATGTTTTACTTGAGACTGCAAAACTCTTGGCCCCATTTGCCCCATTTATGGCTGAAGATTGCTGGCAAAAACTAGCGAGTAGCGAACAGCGAGTAACGAATAGTGGAGAATCTGTCCATTTGGCCGATTGGCCGAAGGTGCAGAAGAAATATATCAATGACAAACTCGAAACTGAAATGGCATCGGCGAGAGAAGTCATCGCGAAGGGCCTGGCGGAACGTAAAGAAAAACAACTTAAAGTCCGTCAGCCATTGGCTTTAGCAACAATCAAGACTGGAAAATTCAGCAAAGATCTCGAAATTTTAATTCGGGACGAGCTTAATGTTAAAAAAGTTAAATACAGCAAAGACATTGAGTGGGATATAGTTTTAGACATCGAACTTACGCCCGAATTATGCGCCGAAGGCTATTCCCGCGAAATGATGCGTCAGATTCAAGATATGCGCAAAGAAGCCAAATACAAGATGGAAGATTTGGCCACGGTCCATTGGTATGCTTTCGACAGTGAGGTTGTTTTGGCCATGGAGCGTTGGGCCGAGGAAATCAAAAAAGACACTGTTTTAAAGATATTCGAAAAACATCGGCCCGACGGTTTGGTTTACGACATTGAAAAAGAAACTGAACTCGCATCCGGCAAAAAAATCTGGCTCGGCATCAAGAAGTAATTATGTCTCGGTTTGATTTCAATGAAAATGATTTTGAGAAAGTAAAGGACAAGGCCGAGGTTTTTTACAATACAATAGGTGAAGTATTGTGTCCGTATCTTAATGAAAAAATCGCATTTAACGCTAAGGGTATCAGGCACCTAAAATTTAAAAGCGACCAGGTTGCAAGGCCTCCAATGGAACAATATGTTAGACTAAGACTGATTTTTCTCGCGCCTGAAGTTTTAAAGCTGTCCCGAACCGTTCAAGGAATATCAGAGATCAAAAAACTTGAATCTCAGAAAATAAACAGCCGCTGGGAGAAGCAGATGGAGAAAGTCATTTATTACGAATTTATTGCTGTCTTAGAAGGGGTCAGGGTAAAAGTCATTGTTAAACATATAGAAGGTGGAGAAAAACATTTTTGGAGTATTATACCATTTTGGAAACTTGATAAAATCCATAACAAAAGAATACTACATTCAGGAAATCCTGAAGCTGATTAACTAAAAAACACCGCTTTGGCGGTATTCTTTAGGGGTACTTGGCTACAGCTTGGATAGCCGTGACAGAGCCGAAGCCCTCCAAGCACCAAAGAGAGATTATCACAAGAATAATTAAAAAGCAATGAACTGTGGACATTAAAAATAAGTATGCCCATCGAAGATCTAACAAAAAATGAATACGCAGACATCAAGGCTGAAACAGAAACGATGTATGATGCCGATCAGAACTCAATAAAACGAGCCCTGGCTAATAATGGTGTCTACGAAGATGATAACAAAGCGCTAGTTGCAAGCAATACAAACAGAATGAGGGAAATTGTAGAAAAAATTAGGTGGCCAACAATATCTAAGGTTGGAGAGTCGGTATCGAATATGGCGTGGCTATTGGTTCAACATGCGGATCATGATGTAGAGTTTCAAAAGATGGCACTTGAATTGATGAAGGCAGTAGCTCCTGGAGATGTGTCCAAGCGCAATATTGCATACTTGGAAGACCGAGTCAGAGTTAATGCCGACCAGCCACAACTTTATGGGACACAATTTTCTGGAGAGACCAGAGAAACTTATGAACCAAAGCCCATAGAGGATCCAGAACGCGTTGATGAACGAAGAAAAGAGATGGGGATGGAAACTTTAGGGGAATACAGAGATATACTTCTTAAAAAATATTTTCTAAATAAATGAAACGAGTTTTTGTTATTCATGGTTGGGGAGGGTTTCCGGAAGAGGGCTGGTTTCCGTGGATGAAAAAGGAGCTGGAATCTCGAGGGTTTGAAGCTCAAGTGCCGGCAATGCCCGATACTGACGAGCCAAAGATTGAAGAGTGGGTGCCATTTTTGAAAAAATTAGTTGGAGCGCCGGATGAAGATACGTATCTAGTCGGACACAGTATTGGTGCCCAGACCGTTTTAAGATATCTGGCCGGTTTGGATCAGGGACAGATTGGGGGAACTGTTTTGGTGGCGGGCTGGCTGGAAAAATTAGAGAGCCTTTATGAAGAAGAAGAAATCGAAATTGCGAAACCGTGGCTGGAAACACCAATCGATTTCGACAATATCAAAAAACGCACAAAAAACATTGTCGCCATTTTCTCGGACGATGATGAGTTTGTCCCGTTATATAATGTCGATAAATTTAAAGAAAAATTAGGAGCCAAAACAATTGTGGAACACGCAAAGGGACATATAAATGGCGAAGCGGGGATTAAAGAAATACCGATTGCGTTAGAAGAATTATTAAAAATTGCCGAGTAGTTTTAGAACACCGCTGGCTTGTAAGAGTTGCTAACAATTCAAATTTAAGCAATCAGGACTTGGGACTAAGACGAACGCCCGGAGGCCGGGCAGGCCGAGGTAGAGCAAAAAAGTCAGCAGACTTTTTATGCGGTTCATCGTGGCCCAAGTTCTGATTGCTATTACCGTGAGGACTAAAGCAATTGTAATTAAGAAAACCCCAGCAAACGAGTATGATCAGATTGTGGATTTGTATTCGGAAGATTTTGGGGCGATGCGGGCAATAGCGAAGGGGATTTGCCGCCCCAAGTCGGTGCAGTCGCTGCATTTGGAGACTTTGAATCTGGTAGAGTTTGAAGTGATTCATGGCAAAGTTTGGCCGATCATTTCTTCAGCGGTGATGCTGAATCAACATCGGAATATCAAAGATTCTTTGCCCAAACTCGCGGCGGCCCAATTTTTTACCGAAGTTTTAGATAAAATCGCTTATGAAAACGAGAAAGACGCCGAGCTGTGGAATTTTTTAAACACCATGCTTGCGGATTTTAACAATGCCGATGATACACAGGTCTTGCCTGTGCATGGAGCCGAGGTGATGAAGCTTTTCAAGGACAATCAGTCTCGTTTTTTGAAAGTTCTCGGCTATGACCACGCCTTTCTCGCTGGCGGGGACTTTGATCTGGACGCTTTTTTTGTGAATACCGTGGGCCGGCCGCTATCGTCCCTCAACTTTCTCTACGAGGTGACTAAGTGATACAATTCATTCATGGTCAATAAAACTTTAATCTGGCTTGTTGTTGTGGCTGTTGTTTTGGGCATTGTCAGCGCGCTTTTGTTTTTCTTCGGAGGATCGTCTTTCTCGGAGGGCGGCGTCAGCCTGGCTTTGGACGGTCCGACGCAGGCTTCAGTCGGAGACGAGGTAACTTATAAAGTTCGTTACGAAAACAACACCAAGACGACTCTGCACCGCCCAAAGCTGTCTTTTAGCTATCCGGCCAACGCGGTCATTATTAAAGACGGCACGATTCAAAGCCACTCCGGAAATGTTGTCGAGACGGACGAGCAAGATCTTCCCCCCGGCGCTTTTCAAGAAAAGGAATTCCGGGCGTTTTTAGTTGGGGACAAGGGCAATATAAAAATCGCGAAGGTCAGACTTAGCTTCGATGCCGGAGACATTAAATCGCCCTTTGAGAAAGACGCCCAGTTGGCGACAACGATTACCGATATTCCAGTTTCGCTGTCGCTAATCGGTCCGCCGGATTCTACGTCGGGCCAGTCGGTTTCATATATCGTAGACTACCGCAATCAATCCGCGGATGACATCAGCGGCCTTCAGATAACGGTTTCATATCCAGATGGCTTCAGGCCGACCAAAATTACTCCAGCCGCTTCAGCCGGGAACAATGTTTGGGATATGCCCTTGGTGAAAAAGGGCGCCGGCGGCCGAATCACTATTCAAGGCGCTTTAAGCGGCCGGGAAGGAGAATCAAAAGTCATTGAGGTGTCGTTAAAAAAGAGGATTGACGACGGGTATATTAATTACTATAAATCTTCGGTGTCCACGATCATATCTTCGCCCCTGCTTAGCCTCACCACTACGGTCAATGGCAGTCCGGGCTATATTTCTCATCCCGGCGATACCTTGCAGTACGCTATTCGCTATTCAAACAATTCCAACTTCACTCTTACCGGCCTGACTCTCTCGGCTAAACTTGAGGGCGCGATGTACGACTTTGCCAGTCTCGATCCCAAAGGCGGGTTCTATAATTCCTCGGAGCGTACGATTAGCTGGAATTCAACAGCCGTTTCCGATTTCAATTCTCTTCCGCCCCGCGCCTCCGGCACAGTCAATTTTACAGTTAAGCTCAAGCCAAGCTCATCAGGAGGCAGTTCAAGCAATCTCTTCGCCAGGGCTTTGATCCAGCTTTCGACTCCGAACGTGCCGGACACGGTCAGCGCCGATCAAATCGTTGTGGCTGACGACGTGATAACAAAAATCACGAGTCAGCCGACTTTCCGCCAGACCGTTTATTACAATGATCCGGCTTTTGGCTCGTCTGGCCTGATGCCGCCCCAGGTCGGAAAGGAAACAGTTTTCACTATCCATTGGCTGCTCACGAATCCCGGCAACAGCTTGAATAACGCCAAAATTACGGCTACCCTGCCGCAGGGCGTGAGCTGGAAAAATGTCATCAGTGTCGGCGCCGGCCAGCCCCAACCCAGCTATAACAAGAACACCTCACAAGTGTCTTGGAGTCTGGGCACGCTGCCGTCCGGGGTTGGAATTGCCGGTACGGCCGGCTACGAATTGGCTTTCCAGGTAGGCCTTAAACCCTCAAGCACGCAAGTTGGTTTGCCGGCGCCGATTCTAAATGGCGTCAGTCTGTCCGGAGTTGACAGTTTTACCCAGCAAAATATTGTGGTAAATAATTATGACTTGACAACGAATTCGACAATAGATCAGCCAGGCCAAGGGGTTGTTGTGGAGTAAGCGCGGGTTGTCGCCATATCGGGTACAATTACTGGGCCCAAAGGGCTAGATTATCAATCGAATTCCCACGTTAGTAATTACGCGGACATGGACAATAAACTCGAAAAAATAGTTTCTCTCTGCAAGCGGCGTGGCTTTGTTTTCCCCGGCTCTGAAATATATGGTGGTTTGGCGAATTCTTGGGATTACGGCCCACTGGGCGTTGAATTGAAAAATAATATCCAGCAACTCTGGTGGAGACATTTTGTCCAGAGCAGGGACGACATGGTTGGTATCGATGCGGCTGTCATAATGAGTCCAAAAGTTTGGGAAGCCAGTGAACATTTAAAAAGCTTTACTGATCCGCTAATTGAATGTAAAAAATGTCACCAAAGATTTCGTGAAGATCAGATTGGTGACGCATGTCCCAATTGTGACAGCAGGGATCTTTCAGAACCAAAGCAGTTTAATTTACTGTTTCCCGTTCACTTAGGCCCAACCGAAGATTCCGGCGTTACCTCATATTTGCGCGGTGAGATTGCCCAGGCAATGTTTGTGAATTTTAAAAATGTTTTGGATTCAACACGTGTCAAAATTCCATTTGGCATTGCTTCTCAAGGCAAAGCTTTCAGAAACGAAATTACGCCCGGCAATTTTATTTTCCGTACCCGAGAATTTAATTTGATGGAATTCGAATACTTTGTGAAAGAATCCGAATGGGAAAAATGGTTTGATTATTGGAGAAAAGAAATGCGTGGCTGGCTAGATAGTCTCGGGGTTAACCAAAGCCATGTTCATGAAGTTGAAATTCCAGCCGGCGAACGGGCTCACTATTCAAAACGTACCATTGATTTTGAGTATGACTATCCTTTCGGCCAGAAAGAGCTTTATGGTTTGGCTTATCGCACGACTTTCGATCTCGATAATCATATCTGATCGTTCTGTGCTCGTGGCCCTTCTTGAGGCTTATCAAGAGGAAGACAATCGGATCGTCTTAAAATTACCGGCTCGAATTGCGCCGTACAAAGCGGCGGTGTTTCCATTGCTAAAAAACAAACCGGAATTAGTTGCCAAAGCCCGCGAGATCTACTCACAGCTTACGGCCAATAGCTTGGGGCCGATAGCCTGGGACGACCGGGGCAATATCGGTAAAAGATATTTTGCCCAGGATGAAATCGGCACGCCATCATGCGTTACCGTGGATTTCGATACTTTAGAAAAAGATACCGTCACAGTCCGCGATCGCGACACAATGAAACAGGAAACAGTAGCTATTTCCGAACTCGCTGATTTTATTAAAAAACGGCTCTAACAACAAAAGAGCACCACTTGGAGGTTGAGCCTCCAAGTGGTGCTGGGCAGGGTCGCGTCAGAATCTGACTCTCGACAGCAGGCTTCTTGTCCGTGAAAGACTTGCCGGCGCGGCCGCGAGCAGGTCCTTTTTGATCTGGTCAAAAAGGAGATTGTCGCCCTGGCCCGCGATCATGTCATCGTGGTTGTAGTTAAAGAACAGTCGGCCGCGGGTTCGAGCGGTGCCGTCCGGGTTAGCGAACAAGGAACTCCCCAACGGCACCACGCCGTCATTCTCCAAGCCGATTCCATTCCGCATCACGATCGATCCCCAGCAAAGAGGATCGGAGACGACGCAGTCGGAGGCCCGATTGGTGACGCCGCCGTAGGCCGTAATCTTCGAATCATACGCCGTCGAGGCGTTCAGATTCTCTAGCCAAGTGTTTCTCTCGCCGGAGTAGGACGAGTAGTTAAACAACCCGTCGTAGTTGTCCCAACGCAGGTCGGTCCGGTTCTTTTGGGTAAAGCCCGGCCCGACCGCGTAGAACAAGACATCGAAGGTTGTTAAGGCTGAACCGTAGACTGCTCCCGCCCGCGAATCGCGGGCGTTGCCGTTGGCCATCGGCGAGCCGTGGTGGGGGGCGGCAAGCGTGATCAAACGCGCGACCTTCTCCCCGCCGAGCTGGCCGCTTTGCGGCCCGATTTGAACGGCGTACTCATTCATGTAAGCTCGGCTCACTAAGCCGCCCATCGAATGGGCGAGCAATACTGGCTTTGAAACCAGAAAGCTCGCGTCATAGTAGCCGCCAAGGTCAGTCAGATAGCCCAGATACGATCCGAGCAACCCGACTGAAATCTCGTTGCTGTAGTAGTTAAAGAAATACAGCTTGAAACGTCCGCGCAGAGACGCGTCCTGATAAAAGTAACTAACAAACCGGTCCCAGCTCGCTGATTGCGGCCCGGCCGGAATGCCGTTGGGATTCCAGCCGTGAACCAGGATCAGCGGTGTCTTGCCGCCAAGCGGCGCGTTCAAGTTGCCGTCAATCAAGCTAACCTGACCGGCGCCGGTTGAGGCAAACATCTCCGGCGAGGCTACCGAGAAAATGAAGTAACAGCATTCTTTCGGGTAAGGCCTGGACCAGACCAGAGTTTTGGCCCCGTTTCTGATTCGCCAGAGATTGTTTCTCGACGTCGTGACAAACAAGTCCCCGCCGGGGCCTGGAGCCATCATCAGCAGCGAATCATCTGCGGAGAATGAAGTCAGGTATCCCAGAAATTGACCCGATGTCAAGTCGAAGCGGCCGATGTTGGCGCCGCCGTAAACATTGGCGACCAGCAGTTCTCCGTCTTTAACGGTCAGCTCCTGGACAAGTCCGGAGTTCGGGGCGGAGTTCACACCGATCTTTTCGATGAAGACGGTGGCCGTGGTGTAGGGCGGGCCTATCTTCAGGACCTGATCGTTCATCGGGTCGAAAAGCAGAAGATCGCCGCTTGGCGTCAACGTCAGGCCGTGGTTGAAGGGCGGGCAGTAGTAGCCGGTGAAAAATACAACCGGCTCGGGGAACTTCTGGCCGTAAGCAATCGAACCGAGGTCTTTGATTTTCCAGATATCCCAGTGCCAGTTGTTTTCCGTGACCACCGTCAGGGCCACGAAATACAGATCTGGCCCGGTGAAGAAAAGGGTATTGATCAGGGTCAGGCTGCTGGTCGCGAAGATATTTTCGAGCTGGCTCCCGTCCTGTTTCATTCTCGAAATCGTGACTTGTCCGCTGACCGTATATTCGAGGTTGAAATACAACCGTCCGTCCGGACCCATGGCCAGGCCCGAAGCCGGCGGGCTTGAACCCCAGTTGTAGAAAACCTCTGCCCCGCCGGTAGCGGCGTTGATCTTGAGGATCCGGGAAGCGCTTGGCTGGGATACAAAAATCGTCTGGCCGCAAATATTGCCGGCCACTAAAACGAACAAGAGCGCGAAAACAGACTTTTTCACGGCGGCTCCTTTTTAAAGGTCATGCGCGGTTGCGCGCAGGTTTAATATACTTGGTTGACAATTTAGAATCAAGGGGTATAAATATATCGTCAGTCTGGTTGTTTTCACAAGGGGGAATAGCGATGCGACGAATTGTGACGCTGACGTTTCTGACGTTCGTTCTCTTTGACCTCGGCGGCGGCTTCACGCTCGCGCAGACGCGGGCGGCCAGGCCGCCCGCGGCGAAAGTAATGACTAACGCCGATGTTATCAAGATGGCGAACGTCGGCCTTGATGATGCCAATATCATCGCGGCGATTCGCGGCGCGACGAGAAAGTCGTTTGATCTCTCGCCTGACGGTATGATCACGTTGAAGCAGGCGAAAGTCAGCAACGCCGTCATCTCGGCAATGCGGGGAGCCGGGTCGGCCGCGCCAGCGGTTGCTCAGGTGGAGCCAAAAGAGCCTGCGGTCTCTCGCGTCTCGACACGACTGCCGTCGACTCCTGAACCCAGAGAACCGCCGCCGATGAGGTCTTCGGCCGGCGGCGCGCCGGGATCATTTACGCTCTTTATATCTGCGCCCCAGCGCGATGGTTTTTTCGACACCTCCAAGGGTATCCAAGATTCGATCAGGGATGTCCGCAAGCAGCTCTCGAAGGAGAAGCACGTTGCGTTTACCTTGACGGATGATCGGTCGCAGGCCCAAGTGGTGCTGACGGTTGTCCAAAGGGGAGTCGGACTGGAGGCCTACGGCCAAAGGATAGGTGTCATCCAGTACTACTACTCCGGTGCGGAGCTTCAAAGCACCTCCATGGTCGCCGCGACCTACTGGGTCTCGGCGGTTCTGCAGGTTGGCAAGTACAAGAAAGAATTCACCGGCTCGTCGCTGGATACGAATCCGACTCGTGTTTTTTTCCGAGCGGTTACGTACGGAGCCTGGGGCCGGTGCGCCGAACAGATTGCTGGCAATTTGGCCAGCTGGGTCAGCACGAATGCCAACTTGATTCGGCGGAACATCAGGTAGGGCGCGATGACTAAATTTTGGGCTGTGGCTGTTTCCTTGATCTGCGTGTCATGCGGCGGCGGATCGGCCGGACCGACTTCGCCGTCAAATCAGACACCGTCTCCAACACCAACCGGGCCGCCGACGGTGAACGCGGTGAAAATCTCGTCGGCTTCGCCGGCGGAAGGCTCGACGATCGAGTGCGGCCCGGGCCACACCTCGGTTGTGGTGCATGTCGAGGTCGCCTCGGGTGCCTCCAGCACTTGGGTTATCGCCTGCCTGACCGTGTCCGGCGCGCTCAACCTAAACGCCTGCCAACAGCAGGCCGTTACGGCCGGCACGCGGTCGGATGTAACACTTCAACCCGGCCCGGTCTGTAAAGCCGATGGTACCTCATCGGTCAGACAGACGGGCGGAATCCAGTCCTTTGTTTCGAGTAACCCGTTGCTCATCGACGGTTCCACCGTCTCGGCTAGCAGCTCGCTGGCCTGGCCCTGGAACTGGAAGTGACCGCGCGGGGTTCGGCCCGCCCAAGTTTGTCTCGGCAAATTTAGGCGGGCTGTTTAATTTGACATATTCTATTAAACAATGTATTATATAATAAGTTCCCGCTCGGAGGTCGGGACGGATGGATCCACCTTTTATCGCAAAGTTGCTCAGCCTGAAAATGGCCGAGCGATTCTCGATGCTCTTGAAAGAGAGCTCTCCGGCGAAGCTGGCTGTCCTGCTTCGCTACATCGGTTGGAAGAGGGTCATACTTCACAGCTTGGAAAAGAGGATAAATCGAGTTTTTTTGTTCTGCGGTGTGAACCGCAGGCTCAGACTGCTTGACGGGGTTTCACTGTATGACCCCGACAAGCGCGCCGAAGGCGCGGTCACGCCGCGCTAGCCCCTGGACGAGCATCGCACGAAATTGCGCCTCGTCCGGGGGCGCTGTATTTTTAGGAAATCTAGACCTCACATCTGCCAGCGCTGTTTCAATCAGTCCTCTTATTTTGTCTAAAACTGGTAAGTAAGCCTTTTCGATTTCAAGCGACTTCGCCGCGTCATAACCGGGCCGGTTGGTATTTTTTGAGTATTTAATAAAAAAGCTCAGTTGCGATTGCAGCTCAAAGAGAATAGCTAACCTTGCCCAGTGATTTGCCAGTTCTTCTTTGGATTTTGAAAGTAAATCGTTTAAGGTTTTCGGCTCGAGCGCGATCACCAATTTTGGCAGATGTTGAAGCTGTCGGGGCTGGCTGTCTACTTGGGAAACGAAATATTTTACTTGGGCAAGATTTCCGTCTTCAATTTCTCTAAAGATCGGTTCAAGTTTCCGTGAAAGTTTTTCCGCGGATGAGTCGAAAGTGAAATCAACTGCCAATCGAATGGGTTCGGAACCATTAAATTCAATCACCGAGTCTACACCATGAAACCAATCGTCGAAGTCCGAAACCTCGGTTGTAAACGTGTCCGGACCGAGCCAATCCTCTAGCTCAACGACTTGGGCCAGAAAATGTTCCATGATCTTGGCCCGCAAATAGTTAGGGTCGCCTTGGGCGGTTTTTTGCTTCTCTGTCAGTCTCTGTTCATCGGCCGATTTTTCCGTGTCAGAATAGGCGAAAGAACCTGTATCTGGTTTTTGCCTAAGTCCGGGCAAGTTGTTCCCCTCAAAGTATTTCCGCTCCACGGCGCTTAATTCGCCCTTAAACTTATTGTAAACACGAAGCTCAAAGTTTGCGGGCGGATTTTGCGGCAAATCAAAGTCAGTCATTTATGGTCTAACCTTATCAACTTAATTAAAAAGGGGAAAGAGTTATAATAAAGCATGGAGTTTTTAAAACAAATGAAATGGCTCCGCAAATATGACCGCCCCAAGCTCATCGGTTTGGGACTAATGGCGGTGGCAGTTGTTGGAGTCGGGCTGGGGGCGTGGTGGTTTTTGTTCCAGTCAAATCAAAAAACCCTGGTTTTGCCGCCGAAGGGCGTTTCCGTCAAAACGTATTCCGTTTCCGGAAAAATTGATCGCGTTGACGGAGAGAGAATTTACTACACCGCTCCCGTCGCTTACAAAATCGGGAACAAAACGACAATCGAGTATGAACCCAGAGTCGCCATCGTTAGCGCTTCAACCGTAATAACCCGGTCAACGTTGACCCAAAGCGGCCTGACCTTTCAGAATATAAAAATAAGCGATCTGAAAACGGGCCAAAAGATGGCCGCTTATTACTCGACTTTGCCTTACGATAAAATTGAAGCCTTCGCCGACAAGATAGACATAGCCGCCAACTACTGATCCACTTGGAGGCTCAACCTCCAGACAGGGGTGCAAAAAGGCCCGTATTACGGGCCTTTTTGATTTGTTCATG
>Ga0075896_101_pt1 | contig 22886 bp, 29 predicted proteins | sample RifGroA1_FD_68319 | JGI IMG/M metagenome (GOLD analysis project Ga0075896, IMG submission 68319) | Parcubacteria bacterium GW2011_GWA1_49_11
TTGGCGGTACAACCACCGAGGAATGACGACGAACCAACAAATCGAGAGACTGCTCAAAAAAGTAGTCGGATTTAGTGGCTAAAACCAGGACTTACCCTCGAGAAAGAAGCTTGGCAAATCCTGTCGAAGCGTCAAATATCGGGAAACCCCGGTAAAATCCGAGCAATTTTATGGGATCGTTCATTCTGTCCGGTAATTCTTCTTTCAGGGGTAGGGATTTTGTGTTGGTGATTAGAAAGGTTACAGCATTTCGGATAAGCGGCGCTCTTTTTGTATATTCGACGTGGTCAGTGGAATACCGATTATAATAGGCAGATAGCTTTGAAGGTTTCCAGTAAAACGAGATATTGTTTTGAGATTCGATCACATCTCTTTGATCGAAGTATTTGTGGTATGGGATATCAAGAACTTTCAACGCGGGAATTAGAGTACTCGTGTTGGCTGCCATTTGGATAGTGACTTTATTAGCTTTGATCTGCGCCGTTTGGTCGTAAATTAATTCACCATTTTTACCAAGTGAATATTCTTTCCCGTTAACCATTAATCCTTCCAAATTTGAGTCGAATTCTAAAGTTTTGCTTTTGATTTTAATCTTTAATTTCATAACTCGATTTTATCTAAAGTTCGATCCTCCGTACAGCCGTGAGGTAGGAGTCTGCAGTAGCCGCGTACGCAACAAGCTATAAACTGCTTGTGGCAGCCATAGGTGCGAAATCCTGTGCGAGCAAGCGAGTTAGTGGGGGAGAACAATTAAACTTTTTCGCTCAATTTTCGTACAACTCTTGGTGGGTGCCGAGGGCGACGAAGTATGCCCCTGTTTCCCCTCCGATTTTGGTTTCTTTATAGATGCTTCTCCAGTCGCTCGTGATATCGATACTTCGATAACCTTGGAATTCTTTTCTCAGCGGGTGGTTATTCAGTCGGGGATTGTTTGGGTCTTTTGAAAAAATTTCGATTCTTTCTTTAAGGTTCTTTCGAATTCTGACATTTGCCTTTTTAGCTATCGCAAGAAAGGACGGGGAATACTTTACTTTCATATCCCCAACTTTTTCAAATAGGCAACCGCGTCCTTGCTGTTGCCGAAAGTGGGGGATGCTTTGCCTGTTCGTAGATCTTTGTCTGCTTGGCGCATTAAGTCCCGAAGGTAGTCATTGGGAATTTCCTCTTCGGCACTAAACGAAACGGCCTTAGTTCTGATGAATTGCTTCAGGAATGCTTTGATTACGACGCTCAGTGGTATACCAAGCTCGTCGGCGGTTTTCATGGCCAGTCTTTTGGTTTGGGGATCGATTTTGGTGGTGACGACGGCGGTGTTCATAGTATGCTGGAGTATATACAACGGTATACTGCATGTCAATAATGGCAGCAGGGCCTTAAGTGACTATGAAGATAGGTTTATGGTGGAAGTTGCGCTGTTGAGCGTTTATGGGCAGCGCTTGTTTTGCTTTGGCCTGAGACTCCCGAATAATGTTGTTTTTGTAGGATTTTGGCTTTGGTGTAAAATCCTTAGCGATGACTCGGAGTGTTGATCGTAAGGGAGACGGGTGGACAGACCTTTGGAGTGAAAGAAAAAAGAGTTTCTCGTTGCTATATCCTGGGGGTGTGATTGACGCTGTGAGTTTTTCGGCGGTGCCCGGTCCGGTTTGGAATCACTTTGAGGCAGAAGCTGAAATGTTCATATACCCCAAAAACTATATTCCCCGAGATTTTTTATGTAGTTTGTCGCGTGGTTCACGGAGATGGTGAGGTTTCTTGGGTGGGGTGGCGGAGGCCGGCAATTTCGGAAGATTCCTCGGGAATTAAGATGTGGACGTCGTTATTTTTGTTAGATTTAGCTAGAGATGATCGCATAATTGGTTGGGGCGAGGTTTGCTATGATTTACTCTCAAACAACCCTTTCTTTAAGGGAAAACCTTATGCCGACAGGGTAAAAACGAACGATGAATTTAGAAAGAAGGGTTATGACATTAGGAGATTAGTTGTGATGAATGCTTTAGCCTCGGTGTTCTTTGATAGACCTCTCTATTCTAGTGATCAGTTCCTGCGGCTGTATAAAACTGACGATCCAAACGTGAGACCTCATGAATTATCATGGAGAAGGCTTGTTCAGGCTGGTTTGGCCGAAGTTCTGCCAATCTCAAAGACAAAGAACAGATATGCTTTCGTGAAGTATCCGGGTGTAAGTACTACGAGAATATTGCTCGATGAACTAAAGAGACGAAAGACGGGGGAGTGATTTATAAGAGCTGGTAGGTGGTCCAAATCGTTCCGGGGTATGGTAAAGGTTGACGTAAGCGCTGGCTTCAGGAAATACGGTAGCTCTGGATGCGAAGTCCTAAGCGAGCGAAGCCACGATCGGTTAACACGATTGTGGCGAAGGGGGTCGAAGGATTCGAACTTTTTACGTACAAAACTTCTAATTTGTTACAATTTAGTAGTGGGTGAGATTCCAGAGCTTTTATATGCTACTAATAACCCAGGCAAAAAGGTTGAGGTTTCGCGGTTGCTAAGATGTAGTGGGATTAAAGTTGTTGCTCCGGATGAGTTAGGAATTCGCTTAGATGTTCCTGAAGATGGTCGGACGCTTGAGGAAAATGCGGCCAAGAAGGTCCTGGCTTGGATGGCGGTTTCTGGAGGGAGGGTGGTTCTGGCGGATGATACTGGCATAGAAATTGAAGCCTTGGGTGGACAAGCTGAAAAATAATTGGAACCAGCTCTATAGCTATATTACTAAGTGGTACCCAATTTTATGCGGTTTCCCAGAAAGCCTCACTGCAAGCCACCAAAGCAGCAAATCTTCCAGTCTTAACTATCACATCCTGCAATAGGAACATCGTCTCCAATCTAAACCAATTTACTCTTAAAAGTACTACTTGACGCACATCCCTTGTGTAGTATCATACAAACAATGATACCGCCCAATAACCTACTTACAGTTAGCCAAGCTGCCCAAAGATTGAAGGTCTCAGAAGAAACAATAAGAAGGTGGATTAGATCTAAAAGCCTTATTGCAATGCGCTCTGGAAGAGAGTTCCTTATTGATGAATGGCATCTGGGCAGTTTTATTCTTACAGGAGGCAAGCCATTATACGAAAATTCTGATTTATTGATGGAATCTGGTTTGGGTTTTCGTGAAGCGTTTGCCGGCTCGCTCTTGTTTGACCAAGCATATTTTAAGGTGGAAAAGCAGTGGGAGAGAATTCAAGAAGATAAAACACAATTTGAAAGAGGTTTGGAAAAACAAAAACTTGGGATTGTGGAGAGAGAGAAGAAAGAGAAAGAATGGTTCCAAAAAATGAAAGATGCAAAAACAACTAACTATTCAGAGTCGTTGTCCCAACGTCCCACAGGGGGTAATTTCCAAAATTATTGGTCTTTGCCCCTGCGAACCTTTTTTATGGACATACACTTCTACTTTGTGGCAGTTGAGGGTTTAAGGAAGGCTGTAGATACTCTTGAAAGGAACATTGGGCAAAAGGACTTCATGTCGCTAATTGACAAATACCGTAGTTCATTGAAGGAGACCAAAAGAATTCGCGGATCCCTAGAGCATCTTGATGAACAGGTTAACAATCCAAAAATAAAAGGCGACCTGGGAAACTTTGATACAAAAGGATTTCATTTCGGTAATAAATATTTCCAGTTTTATATTGAGGACATAAGAAACTTACGTAATGAAATATGTGACTATTTTCTTGGGAAAACACTTCCCGAGAGGCAGGAGTGAGGAAACTGGGGACGAAACTGGGGACGGTCCTCGAAATGGCCCTCAATAAGAGCTATCTAACGGTAACTTTTTTGAGTGCTCGGGTTCTGAAATAATCAGAGCCCAATACTGACTCTTCTGTTTCAAAAAGTTGTGATAAGGGACTTGGATCTTGCTTGATGCCTGCATAGACGAACTTTTCGTAATCTTTTTGAGAACCTGTTGTTTCTCCCACAAGACGGACGATCTCCTGGTCAAGAAACTTTAAAGGAGTCTTTCCTAATGCCTCTCCGAAAGTGCTATACGGATAGGAAAGCGGATCTTTGCTTAAATTATCTCTGACAGGGTTGAGATAGATATAACGCGAAAGTTCGATAAAATACTGGTCATTTTCAACAAGAATACTTTTGTACCGATTCTGAAAAACGGGGCCACAGTGGTGATAAAGATGATTAAAATACATAGCATAAGCAGTCTCGAGCGACGACATAATCTTACGAAGGGGAATCTTTCTTATCTGAATTGAGAGATGAAAATGATTTGGCATAAGAACCATTGCATAGAGGGAATGGTCGAATTTTTCCTTTAGGTTAAGAACCCTCGACAGAAAGAATTCGTAATCTGCCGGTTGAATGAATATTGCTTGTTTATTTATGCCGCGGTTAAAGACGTGACAAAATGAATTTTCAAAAGCAAGTCGTGACCCTCGGGGCATTAGTAATAATATGCCCCAAATTATAAGGATCTGTCAAGCCTTTCCAGGACCGTCCCCATAAACCGTCCCCCATAACGTCCTCCATAATAAAGTCCCCATAAACCAACTCGGTGAAGTATATCAGTCGGGCACAAGCGAGATTACCGGCAGGCTAAATCATAGAGAAAAGGCTTTGCAGAAAGCCATTCCAAGAATAAGAGAACTAATCTCACAGCTGGGCTAGTGGGCGGCGGGACGAGAAAGAGCGCGGGTGAGGGAAGGTCCTCGGTAGCATGCTTGACAACAAGAATAACCCTGCTACAATAGACATTGGCTTGGATTATGGCAGGTAATTTTATATACAGAAGGTTGTACTTTCACTTAAAAGCGCATCTGGAAAGTTCGGAGATATCCTTAATCTTGGGTCCACGGCAGTCTGGTAAAACCACAATTCTCGAGAAACTGCGCGATGATTTGCAAAATACGGGAAAACAGACTGTTTTTTTGAATTTAGATATAATTGAAGATAGGCAATGGTTTTCAAGCCAGCATGCATTAATTGAATTGGTTGAAAGACGGATTGGTCCAGGAAGGGCGGTGGTTTTTATTGACGAAATATCCCGGTTGGAAAATGCTGGACTGTTTTTGAAAGGGTTGTATGATTTGAAATCTGGTCATAAATTTGTAGTTACGGGGTCGGGTTCACTAGAATTAAAGTCTAATATTATTGAACCTTTGACCGGAAGGAAGCAAACTTTTTACTGTTACCCTTTGTCTTTTACTGAGTTTGTGGCGTATAAGCTGGGCTTGGAGACGGCTGATTTTGATGAGGAATATTCAAAAGTGACTCGCGAGTTGGCGACCCAACCACTGAAGCGGCAAAGGCTGGTGGACGAGTATGTAAATTTTGGCGGCTATCCAGGGGTGGTGTTGGCTCAGACCGAAGAAGAAAAAAACCGGATATTACGCGAGGTGTATTTGAGCTATCTGGAAAAAGATATTGGATTGCTGTTGCATGTGGAAAAGGAACAAGCATTTGGGAATTTAGTGAAGATTTTGGCATCCCAGACTGGGAATTTGATTAATAGAGCCGAGCTGTCCGCGACTTTGGGGGTATCGGAGAAGACGGTTGAGAGATACCTATATTTACTGGAGAAAACATTCGTAATAGACGTGGTTAGGCCGTTTTATAGAAATGCACGAAAGGAACTAGTGAAGTCGCCAAAGATCTACTTTGTGGATTTGGGATTTTTGTATATGGCCCAGGGAGTTTTACCCACAATTCAAAGGCGTCCGGTGGGAAATGTATTTGAGAATGCGTGTTATTTGAGAATTAAAGAGTTAGATTTCGTCAGGCCGGCGCAGTTTTGGAGGACTAAGTCGGGGGCGGAAGTAGATTTTGTAGTAGTGTCTCCCAGAACAGGAAATTTAATTCCGGTGGAGGTTAAGATGTCTTCCAAGGGGACTTTCGGTAAAAGTCTGATCAGCTTCATTAGGGCTTATCAACCTGAAGTAGGTTACATTTACTTCCAGAGTGGGGAGGAAAAGGGAAGCGGTAAAACTTATGGGAAGACAGACATAAAGTTTATGCCATATCACTATTTGCCTGAAAAGGTAGTAATGTATGAATAAGTGGGGATTTGATCAGCAGTCCTGGATGTTTATCCTGAAAACTCCGCAGAAATTTTTATGGGGAACGCATTCGAACTTTTTACGCACAAAATTGAGACTGGAGGCTTAGGAAATTCGAATCTCAAGGGTAGAATTGAGTGCCGTGGCCATTTTTTTTAAGAACTCAAGAGTAGGGTTGGCCCTGCCAATTTCAAGGCGAGAGATTACAGATTGTTTAGTACCTATTTTTTTAGCCAACTGGGTTTGAGTCAGTCCATTATTTTTTCTGGCTTCAATGAGAGTATTAATTAGTTCAAATTCCGGTTGAATTTTATCGTATTCGACCTTTACTTTGGGGTTTTTGAGGACCTGCTTTTTGTAATCATTGAAATCAAGATGCTTGCTCATATAACTTATATGCTATACCAACATGGCTTTTCTGTCAAGTGCGGTTTGGAGTTCCCGGGGAGGAGTTTTCTGGGCCTGCTTTTTGAAAGCGTGAAGGAGATAGTAGGTACCTAGGTGCTGAGCGTAGAGAATTCGGACGGCGACTTGGCCAGAAGTCCTAAGCTCATAGATACCTGTTGTGAGTTTTTTAGAATACGGAGGAGGCAAAGATGTACCATGAGTTTGGAGCAGTTCAATTGTTTTGATGGCTTTGGCGAGAGAAGGTTTGTCCAAGCGGCCGAGAAATGCTTTTACAGGGGAGTCTCCGCGTGGGTTGGTGAAGAACTTGACAGGCCAAGACATGAGTCCAGTTTAACATTGTCGTACGATCTGGATGGAACGCATTCGAACTTTTTATGCTCAAAGTGATAATATGTCTTTGTGAATAAAGTTTTGATTACCGGGGGAGCGGGTTTCATAGGGACGCACGCGGCAGATTACTATTTGAAAAACGGTTCCGAGGTAACTGTTTTTGACGACTTCTCAAGAAAGGGTACCCACGAAAATGTTTCCTGGTTAAAGGAACAACATAAGGGGAAAAAGTTAACCATTCTCGAAGGAGATATAAGAACAGTGGGTGTTTTAGACAGAGTAATTAGGAGACAAGACCTGGTAGCTCATCTAGCTGCCCAAGTTGCAGTAACCACCTCAGTAAAAAATCCTCGCGAAGATTTTGAGATAAATGCTTTAGGAACTTTCAATTTATTAGAGTCGGTTCGAAAAAATTCCCCAGAAACGGTAGTTTTATATGCTTCTACAAATAAGGTCTATGGAGAAATGGGAAATATTAAGATCGGAAAGAGAGAGTCGGGCTACTTTTATGAGGACTATCCACACGGAATTGGCGAAAAACAAAATTTAGATTTTCATTCTCCATACGGTTGTAGTAAGGGAGCGGCAGAGCAATACATTCACGACTACTCGCGCATTTATGAGTTAAGAACGATAGTTTTTAGGCAAAGTTGCATATACGGTACTCGGCAGTTTGGTATTGAAGATCAGGGGTGGGTGAGTTGGTTTACGATTGCCTCAATTTTGAACAAACCGATGACGATTTATGGCGACGGATGCCAAGTCAGGGATGTACTTTTTGTTTCTGATCTGGTTGCAGCTTATGATTTAGCATTCAAGAATGTTAATAGAGTCAATGGTCAAATTTATAACGTCGGTGGGGGACCGGATAATTCCTTATCTATTCTTAGTTTACTGAAGATATTGGAGAGTAAGCTAGGGGAAAAAATAGATTTGTCCTATTCAGATTGGAGACCGGGCGACCAGAAAGTTTACGTAAGCGACATATCAAAGATTGGGAAAGATTTAGGCTGGAAACCGAAAGTAAACATTGATGAAGGACTTGCTCAATTAATTGATTGGACCAACAGCAACAAAATACTCGTAAATTCCGTCCTCGGCTGAAAGTTCGATTCCGTCCAGCCGTGAAGTGGTTTGATGTAGTAGCCAGGCACGAAATTTCTCAGCAGGGGTGGGAGGAATCGGACCTCCGTTGGTGGTTTTGGAGACCACCGTCCTACCACTGAACGACACCCCTATACAAGGTAATTATATCGTGAATATCGGCGATTCCCCAAGCCGGAATTTATCAAGACCACCTCTTGCGTGGCGGCAGAGAATATTGTTATTAGAGTACTTTGGGTTACGGACTGTAAGAAATATAACGGAAGAATTATCTAGGATAGGTTAAATTCGCCCTGATTAGTTGTTAATTTTAAATGGGAGGGTAAATGGCATATTCCGAACAGAGAACTTATGAGCGAACGACCGTAGCAACGCATCCGGGGCAGTTGGGCGAAGGAGAGAGTCATCGTGTGTTGCAGAAGAAGGCGATAATTTTTCGAGCATATCAGATTATTTGGTTACTTTTAGGTGTGCTTGAAACGCTTTTGGTTTTTAGATTTTTCTTAAGACTTTTTGGGGCGAATCCGGCGGCTTTGTTTGTTAACACGATTTACGTAATTTCCAATAGATTTCTCCAACCCTTTAGGGGAATTTTCCCGACGGTCTCATTTGAGGGAGCGGTTTTTGAGTGGGTAACAGTTTTGGCAATGATAGTTTACTTTCTGTTGGCATATGGGTTGGTATATTTTTTACAACTGGTTAAACCGGTGGGTCGACGTGATTTGGAGGAAGTTTAGTGGAAAGGAGGTGAGAATAATGGGACTGATATTATGGATAATTTTCGGAGTAGTTGCCGGCTGGATTACGTCGGTAATTGTTAAGACCAACCGCCAACAAGGAATAGTTGGAGACATCGTCTTGGGGATAATCGGAGCGATTATCGGTGGAGCAATTATGAGTGTATTGGGTCAACCCGGAGTCGAAGGTCTTAATCTTTACAGTCTAGCGGTTGCTGTTTTGGGGGCGGTGGTTGTAGTTTTTGCCTACCGCAAACTTCTCTTTTAAGACAAAAGAGAAACGTCAATTAGAGAGGAGGTGATAAGAAAATGGTATCCATGCAAAGAAAAAATAAGGGAAGAGGCGGCAAGAATAGCCGTCGAGACCAAAATCGGCGATCTTCTCGTAGGGACCGGAGGGAGAGGACGGAGTCAGAGCGGCAAGATCAAGACCGAGGAATGAGAGAGAACTGGCCGATGGAGTAAGAGGGATTGCACCTCGGGGCTCGAGAGTTTGCGCGCTTTGTGGGCAAGTAGGCTTCAGCATATTCGAGCCCCTTTCTTTCCTGTGCCCGATCTTTTTCGGTTATCCGATATCTAAATTCTGATAGGCGCGGACAAATGACTATTTTACAATCACCCCTTCGAGCTTTAGTCCTTTTCCCTTTACGGTTCTGAATTTTTCTTCCGAAATGCCAGCCATGACGAGTTTTTTTCTCATTCGCGAGATTGTTTGGTCAATAGCCCAATCAGAATATTTTTCTTGAGACTGGGATCCCCAGAGTAGTTTTGATAATTCTTCTCGGCTCAGTTCATTCTTTTTGGTCAGTTCAATTATTATTCCCTGCTCTGTTGGTGTAAATAAGTCCAAGAGGTTAACCCCATTCCAGATAAGGGAATCTTTTTGAACCTCAATCTCTATTGGTGCTGATTTTTCGGTAAGACCTTTTACCCAAGTACCTATTAATTTGTTGTCGCTTGTAATCAGTCGATGCTCTTTCATATAGGCTAACTCAAAAGTGTAAGGAGGAATTCGCTGTTCAGTGGCGATTGCCTTAAGGATTAACCGTTCGCGTTCTGAGAATCGACCCCACAGATGCTCGAGGGTATTTTTCATTTGTTCGCCCTGAAGGGCGGTGTTAATTGAACCAACTTGAATAACAGTTCTAGCTAAATTCATAAGCAGTCCAAAGACCCCACCACAATAGTCGTATATTTGCTTATTCACATCTCCAGACCTGGGAGATGATTCTTGCGGGGCTTCATAGGTCAGCCAATTGATCGCTTCTTCCTCAGTATAGTAGGGGACTTTAACTAAGGTGTTGTAAATAAGACTCATGTCTGTTTTTTGGGTTCTGCGAGCGAAAAATTCGCTTTCAAAAGCTAAAGACAGAAAGTTAATCGCTCCTAGGGGTAAATCGTGGCGAAGGGCAAAAACGTACTTAATAAAGGCGGCTTTTTCTAAAGAGAAACTATCAAGAATAACGGTTGCTTTTTTGCCTCCAGCGACGATTGATTTAACTCTCGCCTTTATCTCTTCAAAGCGGGTTTCGAGGTAAGGAGAATCCAGGCTAACATCCAAGACCAAAAACTCTCGACCTCCCCATTCTTTATTGAATAACCCCGCTTTAGATTGGAGTTGGATGGCAAAGTCGGTCCTACCGGAATGCGGCATCCATAAAGACGAAACGTTCTCATCTCGCTTAATATAGTCCAAGATTTCCTCGGTTTTTGAAATCGGAATAGGATATCCTGTCAGGAAGAGTTTCACCATGTCAGGATTATATGTCTGACAGAGGATAATTGTCAAGCACGGCCTAGAGGATAATGTAGGATTGACAAACTTATGATAACCGAAGAACAATTAGCTGTGTCGCTAAAAATTGCCGACATTATCGGACAAGGCAAGATCGGGGTGTATGTAAAGTACAAACCGACGGAAGAAGATGATGCTCCGACATATGAACGGTTCATTCGTCCGCCCGGGTCCAGGTCTATCGTTATATCGCCTGAGAGTAAAATCCTCCTCACAAGCGAATACCGACATGAAGATAAAAAATGGGATATCCGTCTGCCGGGAGGAAAAGTCTGCGACAAAATTGAGGACTATATAAAAACCCTTAACTCCGGAACAGATTTAGTCGAAGCCGCAAGAATCGGCGCGATAAAAGAAATAAGAGAAGAAGCCGGAATTGAAGCTCGCCGGGTTGATTTTTTTGAGATGGCGACAAGCGGCGGGTCTACCGTTGACTGGAATCTTTATTATTTTGTCGTGCAAGACTTTACAGTTCTTCCCACCCAGCAGCTGGAGCAAGAAGAAGATATTAAAGTCGGTTGGTATTCTATCGATGAAGTAAAGGAATTATGTTTATCGGGAAAAATGGGCGAGAAGCGCAGCGTCGCCGTACTCCTAGAGTACCTCCATTCAATCGGAAAAATATGATCAAGAGAGAAAATCATCCGAAACTTGCCTCGTACATGATGCTTGAGAAAGATAACAAAGTCTTAATGATAAGAAGGTGCAACACCGGTTGGCACGATGGCGATTTTACTTTCCCGGCAGGCCATGTAAAAGAGGACGAATCGGCCATAGGTACCGCCATTCGAGAGGCCAAAGAGGAAATCGGGGTTGACATCGATCCAGGGGACGTAGTCCTCGTTCATGTTGTTCATCGTCGATATAGAAAAGAGGATAACGGTGAATATGTGGATTTCTACTTTAAGACAGTCAAGTGGAAGGGGGAAATTACTCTCGGAGAATCGTGCGACAAGGCGGAATGGATATCTGTTAGTGGTTTGCCGGAAAATACAATTTCCATTGTCAAAACGATTGTAAATGAAATCGCCAATGGAAAGTTATTTTCAACACACGGGTGGTGAAGGATTGAAAGTTTGTTTGCGGTCTTGGGCGTTTCGGGCGGGCTATCGGTAGAAGCGGTAAATAGGCAGCCTTGACGCGGATTTGTCATTCCAAAGGCAAGAGGGAGAGGGATCTTCCAAGTTGGTTGAGGCGAGCCAGTTTCCACCGCGAAGCGAGGCGAGCCCGCTTCGACCGATACGGATCGAGGCGAGCGTGTCAGTAACAGTGAGTAAGAACATACATGTTGTTGTAATTAGCTGCAGTAGACTAAGGAATGAAGGGCTTCTGGGTCGTATTCGTGATCAACAAGAAGGCCGTCGGTATAAGTACAAAAATCATTTGCGACTGGGGCAGTTACGGTGATCTTTTCTTCGCTGGCGGGTGGATGAAAGCTTAGTCTGTAGCAGTGTAATAAAAAGCGGCTATGAGTAAAAGGCGAACCATACTGCCAGTCGGCGACGATTGGTAATCGAAGATGAGATAAATGAGCTCGTATTTGGTGGGTTCGGCCAGTTAAAAGTCGAACAGAAAGTAGAGTAAAGGCGTTCTCGCGTTCATCTAGGTATTGGGCAATCGGACTAAATCCGGTGGCGGAAATTTTACCTTCTTCTTTGTCGATTTGGCCTTTGATCATGGGCGCTACTACCCCCGCCACTTTTGCCCATCTTCCGCCTACTAACGCAAGATAATTTTTCTCAATCATTCGCTGTCTAAATTGATAAGCCATCCTGGCTAGACCTCTTTTTGTAAGTCCGAAAACAACTGCTCCGCTTGTCTCTCTATCTAAAAGATGAGCCGGGCTAAGATTACTATTATCTGTTGCCGATCTTAGGACTTCTGTTAGGCTAACATCATACCCCCAGCTGGGAGTCATAGGAATGCCAGAAGGTTTATTTACGCACAGTAGATCATCATCTAAATAGAGGATAAACGAGTCTAATGCCGCCTCAATTTCGGCTGCAATTTCCCGTGATCTTTGGTCTCTTTCACTCATATTAAAAGGACACGAAAAGAGAAAGATACCATATTTCTCAATAAATAAAATAGCGGAAAGTACTGCTTTTTAACGCGTTCAGCCATAGAAAATTATAATCTTGGCGAGAGTTTACCTCGATAAGCCAATAACTGCGAATTTGGACCCTTATTGTCTGACGCTTGGCTGACTTGTAAATACAAAGATCAAATAGTATTATCGCCATAAATGACGACTTCACAGCTTCCTGCCATTAGTGCTGCTTTAGCGAAAGAACGAGTCAGAGGCGAAATACGACTTGGAGACCCACTTCTGGAAATTGTTGAGGTAGCCTTTCCTCCCATTATTGGAAGATTGTGCCAGAGATTAGCCGAAGGGATGACTGATAAGGAACTAGTGGAATGGCAAACGGACAGGGGGAGGTTGAGGGAGTACGGTGATTTATTACGGCAATTAACAATGGACCAGTTAAAAAGAGATCCGGGTCTAATTACTGAAATCACAAGGCTTTGGGAGCTAGTCACAGAGTTTCTTGAAGATAAACTCCCCTCACCGCCAATCAAAAGAACAGAGTCCGACCTTGTCTTGGACATGGCCATTACAGAATTTTGGAACTATTTAGATGTCATTATGGCAAACCTTGCCCTGTTGGTACCGAGTGGGGAAGTGCCTGTGGAAGTTGATGGAACGTTCTAGCGCTGCCCACTAAGCTAACGCTCTTATCTTTAGATATCGCTCCAAGATCACCACTAGGGCGTTTGTCCAACCGAAGCCGGCCTGGTCTTTATAATGGAAACTACCTCCGGTATCACCGGTTAAGCCGTTAATTTTTTCCGGTAGTGTTTTGTATTTTTTGTAATACTTTGCCAGTGTAGAGAGTATATCTTTCATTACCTTCGAAGCCTGTTCGGCATTACCATTTTTTACTAGTCCTGCCAAGGCAAAATATTCCAAAGGTGCCCATATATTTGGATAATCCCATTGCTTTGGTTTAAAAAGATCATTTATCCTCGGGAGGACGATGGGCGGTAGGTTAGCTTTATCAAGCAAGGCCGCAATTTGGGCGGAAACTTTTTTGGGCGGGGCTGAATTTTTGGTTGCGGTTGTCAACCCAAACGGTGTTTTAAAACTCGGTAGGTAGTTATTAACCAGGGCGGCTTGTTCTTCTGAGGCGGCTCCCGTCCACAGCGGCATAAAACCGGTCAAACCAAAGTAGTCGGTATTTTTCCGTTTAAGGTCCAGATCATAATCAAAATAGTAACCACGCTTGTCATCCCATAAATATTTATTCATTTGAGCTTTCCTTGTCTTTGCCGCCGCTAACCAATAGTTTTCCTCTTTTTTGTTTTTGAACATACGCGCCACTTCGGCAAAATCAACTTCATATTTATACAGGCAACTGTTGAGCATTACGGACAAAAACCGTCCGGCCCGACTGCCATATTGGCGGGTGCAGTCCATGCCGGATTCGGCTTCGGCGGCATAGCCATCGTTGGCGACATCCCTGTCGCCAAAGTGGCAAAGGACAGTTCCATCCACTCGGTGATTTGCAAAACGAACAGCGCACCCGATAGCTTCCTGGGCCGTCCTTGTCCAAACACAGCGGTATTCTTCCTTAGCCAGTTTAATTTTTTGCAAAAGCCACTTTTTGTCTTTTGTTTCTTTGAAGACATCCAGAATCATTGTCGTTAAGAAAGGCGGCTGCGATCGGCTTAAGAAAGTAATATCCGCCTCGTTGGGTATAAAACTAAAGAGCTTGAATAGGTAGTCAAAATTATCAACTTGCGCCCGAGCCAGATTAATAAGTTTTTTATTACCAGACGACGTTAACGCTTTAATGATCAAGAGTGAATCCCAGTAAAACAATCGTTCAAGGTGAGCATTTTTGTTTGACTTCTTGGTGTTGGGAGCGACAAAAGGATAGGGGAGATATATCTGGCCAGAATCCTTGTCAAAAGTCAAAGAAGGTTTTTTGGGGTTAACTTTCTTTGTCGGGTAAACCGTTAACCTTTCCCAATCCGAAGCATAAGCCAGAAGGCTCTTAAGCGAGTCAGAAACCATTATAACTTATAATATAGACCAAATTTCCATGATTGGCAATCATTTGGGCCTTTCTAGTGATATAATCTGCCCAGTCTACCGCTGCCCATAGTAATGAGTGCGGCATATTCTAATACCCCTTTTCGGACCTTGAAAAAGGTCCATTTTTATTGTCAACACCTCTTGGTTATTGTCGGCAATTCGCGCCTGCAATAGCGTTTTTATCGTGCTTCTTTTTTGAAAAAGGCCGTCGCGGCCTTGTTGTTTATAAAGAAGCAGACGCACATTTAAAAAAACGTCCTACTAATAAAACTCCTTTGTTTCGCCCTATGGGCAGAAGAACCTATCAGGCAGACTCTTTCGGAGAGAGTCTCTTTAGGTTTTTCTCTCTGTAGGGTGAAACTCGGGGCCGGTCGATTGAGGATCGGTCCCGGAAAGGAGTCATATGATCACCCAAATCCGCCGGGCTAGCCGGCTGCTCACGGCCATGGCGGTCGTGAGCTTGTTGTTGGGGGTGGCCACTCCGGCCATGGCAGCCGGAACCACCCCCCCGAGGGCGGTCCACCCGCAGCTGGGGAGCTGCGGGTGGTGGGAATTCTGGTGCGTCGAAGAGACGCCCACTCCCACCTCGCCCCCGCCGGCCTCCCCACCGGCGGTCCCCGTCCCGCCGGCTCCTCCGCCGGCGGCGACAGCGAAAGCGTCACCGCCGGCGCCGACAAGCACGGCAGCACCGACGCTGGTGCTGCGCCCCCGTCCGGGGGCTCAGCGGCCGATGGTCGGCCGCATGACGACAGCGCAGCTGGTCGGGCTGCGCTGGGCGATGAAAAAATATGGATGGTCGGCCGTGCCCGGGGAGGCAGGGCCGATCAGTCTTGCGCAGGTGGAAACGGAGATCCGCCTGCGTCCGACCCCGACCCCCCGGGAGACGCCACCCCCGGAGGGGAAAAATTTCCAATTTGCCGTACCGGCCCGGTACGGTAAACCCCAAGACTTTTGCCCGACTGTCTATCGGGCATTGTGGCGGGGCGGCATCGAAGGTGACGGCGGTGACCCCGGCGCCGTCACCTTCTGGCGGGAAGTCTGGCATGAGTACATGCCAGACTTCTCTGGCGAGGGACTGAACTGGTCTCTCGACAAGGCGCTCGCGTTCTTGCGGGCGTACTGCCAAGACCAGTTCGACGTCGTCGAGGAGCCGGACCTCGACGCTCTTGAAGACGGGGTAACGGGCGGCGCCGTTACCGTCCGGCGAAAGTGGGTGGATCGGGACTACACCCACTTCGGTCCCGACGGGGTCCTGCTGCGCGCGGCGCAGCGGATCCTTTGGATCGGGACCGGGCTCGTCATCGTCGGGACAGCGGCGATGTCGGGCCAGCCCGAGTTCGCGCTAGTGGGGGTCTATGTCCTTTCCCACTAGCGCAGTAGGACGAAGGACGGGTTGAGAATTGGCGAATCTCAACCCGTCCTGCGATTTTTATAATCAAACCCTTTTAAAATATGCAAAAAAGCGATTATTTTGAATATTAACTGTAAGTCTAGTAAGATTCGCACCATGAAGGAGCAAGACTACCTTATTGAAGCTATCACTAATTTTCTAACGCGCGTTGAACAGACAGGGAAGAAAGAGAACTACAAGGCTCTTATCGAAGTAATTCGTTTTTTACTGCAAGAAGAAGGAAGAGAAATGCTACTTGATGTGGCAAACTCAGCTGATCGACTTCACCAAGCTCTTACCGAGGAGGGAATAGACCAGCTACGTTCTTATACCAGAGATTTAGCCACGCTAACTTTGAGGTCAAGACGAAAAATACCTCCGATAGACTCTCTTATTGACAAGGGAACAGCAACGGAAATTTTTTATAAAGTTTGTCGGACTCTCGCTGGTGACGATCAGCTGGACAGGAATAGCCCGTTTGTTCGCTATGAGTTTGAAAACGGGGGAGAGACAACCAGACAAAAGGCCACCGCCTTCTTGTTGATTTTTTACGGTTTAGCTATTTCCTCGAAAATTAGAGACCTTAAATTGTTCCGGCAAGAAGTTTCGTTGGCCATTTATGATTACCTTAGTCGTTCGGTGTGGACAGAGGCAAGACCGTGGCACACGGCCGTTACGGAGGATAGACAAAGAATTTGTGCGAGCAGGTCTTCGAGTCGATAGTATGGTTATGCTGCCAAGAAGTACTGTAAAGAGTAATAAAGTTATACAGAGAATCTAGCCAGAAAAAGTTTTCACGAAGACCGAAGGAAGAGCGAAAGAGGGACTAGAAAATTTCTGCAGAATCCTTAGTCAAATGCCTCTTCTATAAACAAACCCAGAGTGACGAAAATGTGCCGTCGATCATCCTCGGATAAGTTTTTAAAAGCTCCTTTGCCTTTTGCGATGCGCTCTCTGAGTCCCTTGTTTGTTAAAATATTAGCTACGATATCAAACTCATCGGCATTATTGGTCAGCAGTTGTCCCGTATCTCCGCGATCAGAATCTATCAGCCTGTCACGGCTGACCTGCGAACAGAGGAATTGTAGATAGTCAACCAGAAGAATATCTAAGAGGGACACAAACTTCGCCTGGTACTTGAGGGGTAAATCAAGAAGGATTCTAATGGCATCCGGTCTTTTTATATCGATATTTTCCAGAGCGTTGTCGACAATTTGGCGAAGCGAATCCTCGGAGTTTGCAAAATAAATAGTCGGTGGAGTGGAGTACTCTTGTAAACTTCCTAAGGCGGATAATTTAAGTAAATTAGTAAGTCTGCAAGAAACTTTTGATTGTAACCTTGCTCGCCTTAGGATTTCAGGTAAGATAGACAAAAATCGTGCAACCCTCATTTTGTCTCGCCCTATTGTTGCCACGGGTAGTCCATGCGCTTCGAGCGCTTGCCTTATTTCATAAATTTCTCGCAGGTCAACTCTTTCGATGGTCATATTTTGGTGTTTCGTTTGCTCATCTGCGGCTTGTTGCTTTTCTTTTAGAAAGATTTCGTTTTTTCCGAGCTATCTTCAGAGCATTTTTTTCTTTTTGTTTTTGCCTTACTGTTTCGGCCATGGCCGCTTCATCGGCCAATTTAAGTAGTCTCCTTTTTCTTGCACTTTGTGATTTATTCCTTTTTTGCCGTTTCCTTGGGGCTTGAGTATTTTCCTTATCTTGGTGATTATGGTCCGCTTTATCGTTTGGACTTTTGCCTGTCGTTTCGCAGACTCTTTTTCCTCGGGTTGCGCCAGAGCCGCTAAATTTGACGGTCAAATCCCTGCTTAGTGTAGTAGGACGAGTATCTCCTCGCGAAGAAGCCCAAACTATACCGTCGCTACTTCCGTTTACTCGTACCCAACAATCCAACCCGCCGGTTCTGATTAGATAGTCAGCTAGAGTCATTTCTAACCTATCAACCTTGTCTTTATATTCGTTCCAACTTGCGAGAACGGCGTTGATACTGGCTATAGCCTCTGAGGCTTCGGCAACTGATATTTTTGTTACCGCTTTATTGGGTGTGTTAAGCGGTGACATAAAATCTTGTTCGTGACCTTCTAATTCGAGCCATTCACTAACTTCACCGCTTCGGATAATGTAGTTGACAAGAGTTAATCCGTAACCCTTTGCCCGATCGCAAATCTCCTTCCACTCTTTAGCAATATTTTCCATTGCTTCAATGGCGGCGTTAGCCTCAACAAAAGTAATCCCAAAATACATCTCGAAAGGCGTTGGTTTATAACCATTACCCTGAGCACCTTGCTCCTGTTTTATTTCGGATTTTACTCTTTCTCGACCTGTCATATTTATTTAGATTTATAGAAACTAGGCTATTTTAGCGCTAAATTTTGAAAATGTTAGAGAACGGGTCCGGTTGGCAAAGCCGAACCCGTTCTCCCTACCTGCTAGGGCGCGGGAAAGGGCGGCGGTGCGCGAAGCGCCGCCCAGAGGAGCTCCGCGGCCGCCGGGGCGGCGGCGCGGAGAGCGGTCCACGTAATCGTGACCGCCACACCCTCGGGCATCAGGGCCACGATCCCTACGGTCGTGACCCCAATGATGGCAACCGCCCCCACGGCCGCCATTACCTGGGTTGCCCCGTCCCCAGGTCGGGTGATTTGAACGGCTCCGTCGTTAAAAACGAGGAGCCACTCGGGGCAAAATTGGCGGATATACGAAATCCAATCCGCCAATGTCCCAATGGCGTTCCCGGCCGCCCCAGCCGGGAGTAACCGGGGCCAGATATTCTCGTCGGTGAGCAGTCCCGACGAGAATCGGACCCGCCCGCCTTCGAGGCGGGCTTTGGTCATCCAGATAACCGCTGCGATGACCACGGGGCAGGGTACCTTGCCCTGTTCGCGGTTCGCCCACCAATTTGGGGCAGGTGGGGCGATCCCGGAAAATTTTTGGCTGGATAGCTGGTCCAGCCATTCCTGGGTGGTGTGGCATTCACCACCCTTGACGCAGAACCTGGCTTGCCCGGCCAGGGCTGCGTTGAGGACGATCACCAGCCTGCCCGTGGGGCTGGTGTTGGCCCAGTCCAACGGGGCGGTTGGAACTGGTGCCGGCGATGGGTTCGCCGACGGCGTGGCCGTCGGCCCCGGAAGTGTGCCCCTCGTCGGCGCCGGCGGGGGGCGGCAGGGAGACGAGGCGCGGGCCGGGGGGCGTGGCGGACCCAGGCTTGGAACCGGACTTGAGGCTGGGGCCCAGCAGGCCGGCCTTGCGCAGGCGGTTAGCCCACCAGCCGTGGTTAGGCACGTTGAGCTTGAGCCCGGCGAAGCCGGGGTCGCGGGCGACCTGGGCGATGGCATCGGGCTGGCGCATGCCGGAGAGCTGGAGGTTGCGGATGCGGTGGCAGGCCTCGGTCCAGCGGGCCCGGTCGGCGTCGGACATGTGCGCGCCCTGGCGCTTGGGCCGGGCGGCGGACGGGACGCGCGGGAACGCAAGTGCGGGGGCCGCAGGCGTCCTCGCCTCGCCAGCGGGCGCGGCGGCGTCACGGGGGTACTCGCCCGTGCCTGCCGCCGTGCCCATGCCCGTGGGGGTCCGGGGGAGCGAGCTTCCCCGGCCGTCGGAGACATCCTGGGCCTCCGGCTGGTGCCGCCGCAGCCACACGCAGTCGCGGCGGTGGAGGTGCTCGCCGTCGGAGAGGACGAGGACGCCGTCGCGGGCCTCGTCGACGGTGCAGACGCGCAGGGGGGCCTCGGGCAGCATGCGGGCGGTGCGGTACTCGATGCAGTCGCCGGGGGCGATCCGCAGGGCGGCAATGTCGGCCTGGGGCATGACCAGCAGCGGGATGCTATGTTTGCTGGAGCCGAAAGGCGATTGAGACGCGGGCTTGCGGGGAGGCATGGGGGGTTACTCCTGGTTGGCGGCGAGGCTGGCGGACGGTACGTTGCGGGCAGAGCCGAAAGGCGATTGAGACGCCTCGTAGCCGCGGTCGTAGGCGGCCTGGACCAGAGCCAGCCAGGCGGCGTCGGACGCGTCCAGGGCGCGGGCCTGCCGGCAGGTCTGGCAGCCGGAGATCAGGCCGAAGAGCAGGAAGGCCAGGGCAAGGCCGAGGGCGAAGGGGTACTGGAAGGGCATGTTGCGCATGGGGGTCAGGCCTCCTGGAGCTTGCGGGCGAGGTCGTCGCAGAGGGCGGTGACGTAGTTGCGGTCGGCGATGGTGGCGACGCCGCAGGGGTCGTCGAACTCGCCCAGGGCGCACTGTTTGAGCAGTATCGCGGCGAGGTCCCTGCGGATGGCGGTCCGGCGGCGGGCTTCGGCGATCTCGGTGGCCTTGGGGGTGGGGAGGACTTGGGCGGTGTGCTTCTTCTTCATGGGGGCACTACTCCTGGTTGGCACGCTCGCGCAGGACGATCCTGGCGGCTTTGATGGAAGTGGGGGACCAGGTGCGGCGGCGGATGCGGGCCCAGAGGCGGCGGGGGTGCATCCGCCGGCAGGCGGCCAGGCGGGCCTCGGAGGCGGAGCGGCCGGAGGGGGCCGGGGCCCGCGGGACGGGCGCCGGCCGGCAGAGGGTCTCGGGCGGGGGCCGGGAGGTGCGGAGCAGGCCGGCAAACATGCGGATCAGGGGGCTGAGGTACCTGCCGGTGGTGGTGGGGTTGGCCACTGGGCTCTCCTCTCCTCTGGGTGGTTACCCCATGACGGGGCGGCGCAGGGGGGACTCTCCGTACACGCGCCGGGTGACGCCGGCGCCGGTGCGGTGCTCGATGATGGTGCGGCCGCGGTTCGCTGCGGGGCTCTCTGTTGCAGGACGCGCGCTCACGCGTGCGAGGGCGGCGGCGGTGGCGGCGTCGGCGGCGCGCATGCGCTCGCGGTAGGGGTTGCCATGGCCGCTGCCGGTGCGGTTGTGGAAGGCCTGGTCTGACATGGGGCGGCGCTCTCCTCTGGTCTGACTGATCTGCCTGATCCGACTGATCCTTTGCACGGGCCTGTCGGCCCTCAGAACGGCAGGCTGTCCAGGGCCTGCCGCAGATGGGCCATGCCCTCGCGGGCGCGCGGCCGGTCGCCGGCCTCGATCGCGTCCTCGATGTCGGCGAGGGCGCCCAGGACCTCGCCGCGGGTGCCAACAGGCACCGTGCCGGCAGGGGGAATGCCGCCGGCGGCCGGGGGAACGCGTCCCCCCGGACCCCCCGGAGTATGGCGTCCGCCGGCGGACATACCGCCGCCGGACGCGCTGCCGGTGATGGCGCGGGGGGCGAACTGGCCGCAGGGGCAGCCCACCGCGGCGCAGGGGTGGCCGTGCTGGTGGCCGGTGTGGGCGCGGAAGGTGTGGCCGCAGACGCAGACGGCGTAAAGGGGGTCTGTAGCTGGGGAAGGGTTCGCCCCAGGGGGCAAGCCCCTGGCCGCGGCGTGGACGGGGCGCGCCAGGCAGTGATGGACGCGCGCGAGGGCTGCGGCGCGGCCGGTGAGGTGGTGGGCGGTGGCGATCATGGGCGGGGGGCCTCAGTGGGGGTGCCCGCGGGGTCCTCAGCGGGGGGCGGCAGGGGCAGATCGGCCTGCCCGGAGGCACGGGCGCGCAGGTCGGCGACGTCGCGGGTCAGGTCGGCGAGTACGACCTGGAGGTCCTGGAGGGAGCCCTCCATGAGGCACTTCAGGCGGTTGAGATCGTCGGCCTTGCGCTGCAGGATGGCGAGAGCTGCTTCCACGGTCAATCCTCCCAGAGGTCGCGGTACCGCACTCGCATGGAGCGGGCGATGGCCCGGCGGACCTTCCTGGAAACCCTGCTCCCCTGGGCGACGTGCGTGACCGCACTCGGCGTAACCTGTAGCCGGCGTGCGAGGTCCGCAAAGGAGCGGTCCCGGCCGGCAAAGGCCTGCTTGATCCGGCGGAACCTGGCCCGGTTGACGCTGGCTGCGGTGGATGGCATTGACTTTCACTCTCTTAGGGTCTACGGTAGGCCAGTCAACTGATTGACTTATGGAGCTTACAGTAAGCGCAGAGAAAGATTAAGTCAAGCGATGGAAACGCCTGAGAGCAGAAAAACGTACGGGGCCTATCTGAGGGAGCTCCGGGAGAGCATGGGGCTCGACCGGGATCAGATGTCCCTACGGATCGGCGTCAGTTGCACGACCATACGCAACTGCGAGAACGGCGTGCAGAGCCTGGGGCGGGCGGCGAAGCTGGCGGTTGAGACGCTGGCCGACGGCAGTGCGCGGTTCCGGGACATGACGGCCGTTGCGGGCTGCGCACCGGGCTATGATGCCAGGCCACAAGGAGCGCCACACCAGGACATTGCGAAGGTGGTGGCGAAGGTCATGAGTACGCCGAACCTGGAAGAGAAGGCCGCCGCTGTGATGGCGGCCCTGGGCGTTCCGCGCGAGAAGGCGATAGAGATCGTGGTGCGCGCGACGCTCGAACAACAAGGCTGACAGTCAACAAAATGACGGTGAGGGGCGGTTTCGCCCCTTTTTTGTGGTTGACGGCGCTTAACATAGGCTATAGGGTAATCAGTGACGGGGCCATCGCGCCCCAGGTTGGCCGCCGGTAGCGCGGCGGCGGGTGTCGGGAGTGCGGAGGTCAGGATGCCGAAGCTGCGGAAAATGGTGGTGGGGGCGGCGGTGCTGGCCTGGTCAGTCCAGGGCGGCGCAGAAGCTGCCGATCTCGGCCAGGGCGGTTTCGGCGGCCTCGGGGTCGCGGCGGGGGCCTTCGGCGGCGAGGGCCGCGGCGAGGGTGTCGAGGCGGGCGCGGTCGGGGGGCGCCAGGCGCAGGCGCAGGGTGCGCAGGGCCGCATCGAGGCGGGCGCGGTCGGCGTAGGCGGAGAGGACATTGACGCTGCCGTCCGGGCCGCGCTGGCGGCACTCCCAGCCGTCGAGGCCGCAGTGCGCGCGGAGTTGGAAGGCGGTCACTGCGGCGGCTGCCGCGATTACGTCCGCCGCGGCGCCGGCGTCGGGGTCTCGCAGCATGGCTGCCGTGGCCTGTGCCGCCGTTGCGCCGGGTACGGCGGCGATCCAGAAGATGGCCTT
>Ga0075896_103_pt1 | contig 16878 bp, 16 predicted proteins | sample RifGroA1_FD_68319 | JGI IMG/M metagenome (GOLD analysis project Ga0075896, IMG submission 68319) | Parcubacteria bacterium GW2011_GWA1_49_11
AAACAGGCCACCTGGCCGAACTTCGTTCGGTTTCCTATTTGTTACCGGAAGAATATCGTCGATTTCGGCAAGAAACTAATGGTATCGAGAAATGCTCGAAAATAGGTGAGGTCTTCGCTATCATTTATTGTTTCTTGGGATTACCAGGCAAGACCTGGTAATTGGGGTAAATATTTTGGGTGGAAAAAGGCCCCGCTACGCGGGGCCTTGTGGCCTTTCGGCCGGTTGTGTGTTACCGACAGCCGGGGGTGGTACACCCCGGCTTCTTCGGTGGGGGCGTGGGCGTGGGGGCCTGCGCCGGCGGGGTCCTGGGTTCCGGCGCCTGCTGGCGCCGGTAATACTCATCCCCGGTGGACGCTCCCTTCGGCGCAATCGTCTCCGGCCCACGGTCCCGAAGGACCGGCGGAGCCGGCGCGGACTCGACCGTCGCCGTCGCGCTCGCCGACGCCCCGCCGGCACAACACCCCTTCATGGCTTCAATGATCTTCACAGCCTCGTCGGCCGTGCCGTTGAAGATGAAGAGGGGCGATGCCGCGGCTGGCGGTTTCGGCGCGGTCTTCGCGACCGGCGGCTTGGGGGTAGGGGCCGGCTTGGGTTCGCCGCATTTGGTGCGGCAGGCCCGCGGCCTGTGCGGTTTGCACGGCGCGGTCTTCGCGACCGCGACCGCCGTGGACCAAAACCCGCGGGAGCGGGCCGTGGCCGACGCTCCGCAACCCTCGACAACGGCGACCGCGTCGCCATTGGTGGTGGGATCGGCCGCCGCCGCCGGCGGGGTGCTCCCGCCGGCCGGCGGAGCCGGCCGATTGCTGGTGCACGCCGTCACCGCGATGAGGACAAAAACCATCCCGATCGCTCTGTTCATGTGTCGCTCCTCTGAAACTGAAACGAATGGAAAATTGTCGAGAAACTATCTAAAACTGGATATTATCATTGTAGCACGAAAGTCGTAGTAAAGTCAATACCTCAAAAAGCCAGTATTTACTGGGTTATTTAGCCTAAAATTAACAAAGTTTACAAGGGTTATTGCCAGGTCGGTAGCCAGATAAGACCTTTGAAGTACGAGGGACTTACGGCTAAACCGTATGAAAGAGGCGCAAAATATATAAACAGAGCGGCTGAAATCAAGAACATAATCGCGAAGATTTGTTTTTTGTCCTTTTGTCTGTCTATCAGCAGAGCTAAAGCGAGAATGGCAAATATGTACGAAGGAAAATAATGATACAGGAACATAACTCGAGGGATGCCGATAAACGGCAAAAGGTTAAGAGCATAACCGCCCACAAGTATTAAGTAGCTAGTATCATGTACTAAGTATTCCTGACCTGATTTCTTGAATCCTGAATGCCCGCCCGACCAAGTCATTCGGGCAGGCAAGATATTTAATATTAGATACAAGATAGCGACTGTGCTGGCCCACCAGATGAAAGGGTTGCCGATAAGATAAATTTTGGATTCCAAAGGGACTTGCCCTAACTTGGTCGAAGCATTCCAGTAATATATCGGGCGGATCATGAGCGGCCAGGTGTACCATTTGGAGCCGTAAGGATGGCTGGCGGTCAGAGTTTTATTGGCTCGGAACATTTCCATATTGAGTTCGGTAAATTTCTCGAAGAGGTTCAGCGGTTTAATGCTCTGATCTGAACTGTAGGCCGAGCCGGAAAGGGTGCGCCGGAAGGCTGGCGTCATGAAAGCGTCACCCTCGCCGGATTTGGTCAGCAAGCTAAAATGGACGGCGAAAAAAGAAAAATATATAAGAGCCGGCACTATGACCAAACTGGCAACAATAGCGTGCAGGCGGCGCAAGGCCGTCCCGCGACGGTCTTCCCAAAGATGAATCATCTCAAGAATGATTATTAAGCCCAGGAAAGTTAGGCCGGTCCATTTTATCGAAAAAGCCAAGCCGGAAAATATTCCTGCCCACAGAAGATACCACTTGTTTTTCTGGTTTCTCCAACGCAAATAGAAAAGGAGAGCGGAAAATCCAAAAACAAGAAGAAGGGGATCGAGCAGAATATAGCGGGATTGGGTTAGGAGCGCGTTTTCGAGCGAAACAAAAATACCAGCTCCAAAAGCGGCGAGGCCCGAAAATCCAAGTTCCAAGGCCAGGAGATAAATGACAATCGGCAAAAGCGCGCCGGCCAAAACCGGCAGGAAGCGCAGGGCGAGATACTTGTTGTCCGGGAATTTTTGGCCGATCTGGGCGAAACTGAAATCGGGCTTGAAGTCAAAAGGTTTGGCGAAGCCGGCGATTATCAATTTGCCGCCGGGCGGGTGAATGTCGAAGTAATATTCTTGGGTGTGGTAGGCGTTGACGAATTTGCCGAAGTGGACTTCATCAAAGACCGTTTCATTCGGGTGGCCAAAATAAGCAAAGTGCACGCCAAGCGATACGATGATTAAAATCAGAAGCAAGGTCTTCTTGTCGCGCATTTTTGTTATGATACAATAGTTTGAGCTGGTGAGCTAGTGAGTGCGTAAGCATATGAGCCACAATCGGCCCGTAAACTCATTTGCTCGTAAGCTCAATAGCTCATGTACGATCTAATCATTATCGGCGGTTCGGCGGCGGCTTCAACGGCCGGAATCTACGCCACCCGCAGAAGACTGAATTTTAAAATCATAACCAAAGAATTCGGCGGCGAAGTGGCGACATCGGGCGAAATCGGAAACTGGCCGGGGCAGATTCACGCTGACGGCATTAAATTAGCGCGGGAATTTAAAGATCATCTTAAGTCCTACGGTGTTGAGCCGGAAGAAGGTGTTTGGGTTCAGAAAGTCGCCAAAACAAAAGAGGACAATTTTTGTATCACAACGATGAAAGACGGTCAACCAGCTATGGCCGCTGACAAGCTCGATGGCATGGATGAGGCAGCTCTTAAATGCGACTATGAAGCGAAAGCAGTAATAATCGCCACGGGAGTCCATCCGCGGATGCTAGATGTGCCGGGAGAAAAAGAATACAGAAACAAGGGCGTTTCTTATTGTACGACATGCGACGGGCCGTTATTCCCAGGCAAAGTTGTGGCAACAATCGGCGGCGGGAACGGCGCTTTGGAATCGGCGATAATGCTGGCCGGCATCGCCTCGAAAGTCTATTTGATAAACAAGAATCCAAAATTCAAAGGCGACGATATTTTGGTGGAGAAAATTCAGTCTTTGCCGAATGTGGAAGTGATTAAAGAATTGCCGATTGACGGCGCGTTTATCCACATCGGCAACACTCCCAATTCAGATATCGCGCCCGACAACGTGGAAAAAAATATGTTTGGGAATATAATTGTAAACGGGCGATGCGAAACAAATATCCCGGGGCTTTACGCGGCGGGCGACGTTACGGACGTTGCCTTCAAACAGATTGTCATCGCCGCCGGTCAAGGCTGTATCGCCACATTGAGCGCGGTTGAATATCTTGACCGCAGAAGCTAACGAGCTGATGAGCGCGGTTGAATATTTAAATAGGAAGTAACACGGAATAACATTAATTAGAACACCGCCGACTTGACCAGCCACAAGGCAAAAGCGAGCATTCGAGCGAGTCATATAGTAATATGATGAGCGAGAAGCGGAGCTTTTAACGCAGTGGATGGTTAAGAGATATATATTGGCGCGGATCACAGAGGCTTCGAACTAAAAGAAAAGCTTAAAGAGTTCTTTGACGAGCTGATTTTTGAATATGAAGACGTCGGGGCTTTCAGCAATGATCCCCAGGACGATTTTCCGGAATTTGCGGCCAAGGTCGCCAAGAGCATCGTTGATTTGGACGACCGCGGGATTATCATCTGCGGAACGGGCGTCGGGGTGGATGAAGTCGCCAACAAGTTTCCGGGCGTCCGCTGCGGTTTGGCTATCAACAAAGAACAAATCCGAGCGGCGCGGCATGACGACGACATTAACGTTTTAGCTCTGGCCGCCGATTACATGAGCGAGGAAGATACTAAAAAGGTCGTGAAGATTTTTCTGGACACTGATTTTTCAGGCGAGGAAAGGCACAAGCGCCGGATCCACGAGATTGAAGAAATAGAGTCTGACGAGTATTAAAAGCGAAATTTTAAGACATGATTGAAGATTTGAGAGGTATTGTTAAGGGAGAAATTTCAATTGAAGAGGAAGAACTTAAAAACAAATCGAGAGATGCGAGCATTTTTGAAGTCAAACCGGAGGCCGTTGTTTATCCGAAAGATGTCGAGGATCTAAAAAACATTGTTTCCTGGGCCAGCGAATGCAAAGCCGAAAACCCGAATTTGTCGTTGACCGCGCGGAGCGCGGGCACGGATATGACCGGCGGTCCGCTTAATGATTCGGTGATTTTAGATTTTACCAGATATTTTAACCGCGTTGGGGAAGTGACAGCGATTCCGCCGGACGGCGGAATCGCTGTCGTTGAGCCCGGCGTCTACTATCGCGATTTTGAAAAAGAAACGCTGGCCAAAAATCTGCTCATGCCCTCATATCCGGCCTCGCGCGAAATTTGCACTGTCGGCGGGATGGCCGCCAATAATTCGGGCGGCGAAAAGTCTCTGCGTTTCGGCCAGACCGTCAGATATGTGGAGGAGCTGGCCGTCGTTCTGTCGGACGGGAATGAGTACACGCTTCATGGACTGGATCAGAATGAACTGGCGCAAAAAATCTCCCAGCAAGATTTTGAGGGCGAGGTCTACCGCCGGATGCGCGGTCTAATCGAAGATAACTATGACGTGATCCTGTCGGCCAAACCCGATGTTACCAAAAACTCCGCCGGTTATCTGCTGTGGGATGTTTGGCCCAACAGAGAGACCTTCAATCTGGCTAAACTATTCGTTGGTTCTCAAGGCACTCTGGGGTTGATCACAAAAATCAAATTCCGGCTGATCAGGCCCAAGAAGTACTCCAAACTGCTGGTGATTTTCTTGAATGATCTGGCGCCGCTGGGCGAGCTGGTCAAAGAGGTCGTCAAATTCAAGCCGGAAAGTTTTGAAGCCTTTGACGACCAGGCCCTAAAGCTGGCCGTCAAATTCTTGCCGGATATAATGAAAAACATTAAGACCGGAGCATTCTCGCTGGCCTTAAAATTTTTGCCCGAACTGGGCATGATGATCATGGGCGGAGTGCCGGAACTGGTTCTGATCGCCGAGTTTACGGGCGAGACCGAATCAGAAGCGGATGATAAACTGAAAATGGCTGAACCAGCCGTCAAAAAAAAGTTCCCCAGTCTAAAAACCCATATTACGCGGAGTCTGGAGGAGGCCGAGAAATACTGGATAATGCGGCGCGAAAGTTTTAATTTGCTTCGGCATCACGTCCAGGGCAAGCACACCGCTCCGTTTATTGATGACGTTATTGTCCATGTCGATCAGCTGCCGGAGTTTTTGCCGCGGCTTAAAGATCTTATCGGGCAATACCCGGGCTTGACCTATACCGTTGCCGGCCATGCCGGCGATGCGAATTTTCACGTCATCCCGCTGATGGATTTCAGCGATGAAGCCAACCAGCGAATAATTCCCGAACTTTCAGAAAAAGTTTACGATCTGGTGGTTTCAATGAAAGGCTCGATAACCGCCGAACACAATGACGGCTTGATTCGCACGCCGTATCTGGAAAAAATGTACGGCCCGAAGATCTGCGAGCTGTTCCGGCAAACCAAAGAAATTTTTGATCCGCTTAATATATTTAATCCTAGAAAAAAGGTCTTGCCGGATAAAGATTTTGCCCGAACCCACATTGCAAAAACAAATGGCTAGAATTATTCTGCCGAGCATTTCGGTCCCGACCAGGGCTGAGTTCGAAAAGATTCTTAAAAAAGTCGCGCCTTTTGTTTCAATGATTCACGTGGACGCGGCGGATGGTATCTTTAGCCCGACAAAATTCTTGGACCCCGAAGCTGTAAAAGAGCTACTACTTGCCGATATGGACGTGTTTTTGCACATGATGCTGCAGGACCCCGAATCACAGCTCGAGTCTTGGCTTGCTTTGCCGCAAATTAAAACCGCGGTTTTCCAGATTGAGCCGTTTGTCGACAGCGAGATAAACAAAATCGGAGAAATAGTTGATAATATACATCAGGCCGGCAGAAAAGCGGGAGTGTCGCTTAGACTGGAAACGCCCGCTGACTTAATTGAGCCTTTTGCCGATAAGATTGACGTCGTCCAGTTTATGGCCGGCGAGCCTGGCGGATACGCGGCGGAGTATAAAACCGAAGTTCTGCAAAAAATCCGGGCTTGGCACGGCAAGCATCCGGAGATTCCCGTTGCCATTGATATTGGCGTAACGCCGGATCATCTGCCCGCAATGGCCGAAGCCGGGGTTTCAATTTTTGCCTGCGGAAGTTATATTAAAGACAGCGAAGACGCGGGCAAAGCAATCGAAGAATTAAGAAATGTTTGATGTCATCACAATCGGTTCGGCGACAAGGGATGTCTTTTTGAAGTCGCCCGGATTCGCGGAGACGGCCAGCGGCGATTCGCCCACCGGCAAGAATATTGTTTTGCCTCTTGGTTCCAAAATTGAAATCGAAAAGATCGTTCTGGCGACTGGCGGAAGCGGGACAAACACGGCTGTAACTTTTGCGCGCCAGGGCCTGAAGACCGCCTGTATCGGCGTAATCGGCGAGGACGCGAACGGCGCGGCTGTTTTGGAAGAAATGGCGGCCGAAAACGTGGATACGCGTTTCTTTCAAAAAGACGCTGATGACCTGACCGCCTATTCGGTCATACTGGTGAGCAGGAGCGGGGAACGGACGATTCTTTCGTATAAAGGCGAGGGCCAGCATCTTTCGGCGTTAAAAATCAATCCGGACGATTTTGAAACCAAATGGCTTAATGTCGGCAGTCTGGGTGGACATTTCGAGATTCTGCAGAAAATTTCCGAATGGGCGGCCTTAAAGAGCGTTAAGCTGGCTTTCAATCCGGGAACCAAAGAATTGGAATTCGGTCTGGAAAAATTAAAGCCGATTTTTAAAATCTGCCAGATCGTTTCCGTGAACCAAGACGAGGCCGCTCGGCTGACCGGCTTAAAATACGACGATGAGGCCGGAATATTTAAAATGATGGACGAAATCGTGCCCGGAATTTTTATAATGTCCAAGGGTCACGATGGCGCCGCGGTATCGGACGGCGTTAATGTTTATCGGGCCGGCGTGCCTGATTCGCCGATTGTCGAGCGCACCGGCGCGGGCGACGCTTTTATGTCGGGGTTTGTTTCTGAATACATGAAACAGACTAATAACTTATCACAAATAACTAATGACAAAGAAACAATAATTAAAGCGATTCAACTGGGCACGGCTAACGCTTCGTCCGTCGTGGCCCAGTACGGCTCAAAAGCCGGGATTCTCAAAAAGGGGGATATTGGACCCTGGCCGTTAGTTAATGTCGCCGTTAGTTAATCTCGAAGTAACCTAAATTTGCACTATTTATAAATGCTTCGATCGAAGCATTTATAAATAGTAGGCGAGGTTGATTTAAACCGAGATAAACTTTAAAGTAAAAAAAGAGGGGGCCCGTTAAGGCCCCCGGAACCGGAGAGACGGCTTATCGCTTCATGTTGCCGTTTCTCTGCCTCCGCCTTGACTTCGCCATTCATCCTCCTAGGTGTGTGGCTCAGCTGAACCAGAACCAGAGGTGCCGGGCTGAGCGGTCCGGGCTCATACGTAATTAATTGTATTCTTCATGAAATTTGTTTCAATGCGTCATTGTGGATAAGTAAAATCGTCAGTTTTTGCTAGTATTGAAAAGCAAGATGGCCAATCCCAAAGAAAAATTAGCGAAGATGTTAAGAACTTCAGCCGATCTAATCGTCGGGCTTGACTCCGTTCCGGACATGGCCGAGAAGGTGGTTCTTGAGAACGACGCGATAATTGATTCGATATTGACGGAGGCGGGCTTGGACAGAAATTCAAGCGCGGAAGAAGTGGGGGCGGCGATTGCGAACAGCTTGGCCGAAAAGCTCTCGGGATTAAGGCTAGACGAGATTATTAGCGTGCCGAAGCCGGAGGGGTTTTTTGTCAGAGAAGAGAAAGCGGCGGAAATTTTGCAGAAATTTCCGCCGCTGGAACTGCTTAACCATTTCGGAGCGGCTTCGATCAAGGACTTGCTTCAAAAAGAGGATATTGATTCTATTCTCGCTTCTCTGCGTTTCACCGAGTCGCAAGAGTGGATGCATGAATTTTTCGACAAAGCTTACGCCGGCCTTGAGCCGAATGATTTTGTGCCACGGCCCGCCCGGATAAAAACTCTTGATGGCCAATGGCTGGAACTGGCCAGAAAATTTGTCGGCAAGAAACTCCACAATGTCAGCCATCTTAAAGAATTCGGCATAATTTTCATAATTCCCGAAGAAAACGGTAACAAGTTTGAAAATCTGCGGGTGATAATCATGCTCCTGCATTATCTGAACGAAGTTTCGTATTATTCCCGCCTTTTTAGAAAATTCTCCAATGACGCGGATTTTGTGTCAAAATTAAAGTCACTGCTGCGGGGTGATGTGCCCGCGCTGCCGGCAATCCGCAGCCGAAAGCCGGCAGCTTGGGCGGTGATCCAGAGGTATTTGTTTAAAGAAGACCCGAACGATCCTCGTTTGTTCATGCCCCATGTCAATCCGGAAGCCGAACATTGGTATAAAGTGTCCGAAAGGCTGGGGATCACGGACTGGAACTGGTGCGGGGATTTTTTCAAAACCGCAGACAACAGGGAGAAATTCGTCAGCTTCAACTTTACGGACGTAATAATGTCCCAGGCCGCGGCCGAAGAATATTCTTATCATCAGCAGGAAGCGCTCTGGAATCGGATTTTTACAGAATACACGGGCCGGGATAGAATGAACGAGTTAATTGAGGAAAATATCATCAAAGGATTTATAGAATTATAGTATTAATTATTCCAGATCGCATACTAGATACAAAAACATGGATCTTAATGAATATCTGCGGCAGGCTAGGAAAAATGGGACCGCCATCGGGCATTTTAATTTTGCGACCGAAGATGTTTTGAAAGCTCTCGTCGCAGGCAGTAAAGAAGCGGGCGCCAGCTGTGTCATGGCCGGCACGTCCGAGGGTGAAGCAGATTTTATCGGTCTTAAAGAAGCAGTTGCCATGACCCGGGCCGTGGCCGAAGATTTTCAATTTCCGGTTTTTTTAAACGCCGACCATTTTAAATCTTTCGAGAAATGCAAAGAGGCCATAGACGCGGGCTATGATTCAGTCCTGATTGATGGCTCGAAGCTTGAGGAACATGAAAACATTTCTTTAACCAGAGAAGTTGTTGAATATGCCCGCCTCGCCTCGGCGAAGCGACGCGAAACCGGGTCGGTGAGTCCGAGTATCTCGGTTGAGGGCGAACTTGGCTATCTACGCGGTGTTTCCGAAGTCCAGCATAATATCGCGATTAGTCCGAAAGACTACACCCACCCTAATCAGGCTTTCCATTTTGTCTCACTAACAGGCGTGGACAGGCTGGCTGTTGTTTTCGGCAATATCCACGGCATTGTTACCAGTCAGATTGAAAAGTTAGACATCCAACACCTAAATAGTATCGTGCGGTCGCTAAGCAGTGCCAAAGATATTTATAAGAGAGATGTGCATCTAGTGCTGCACGGCGCTTCGGGTTTAAGCGATAAAGACGTGAGCGATGCCATTAAGGCGGGGATTGTAAATGTGCATTTTAACACCGAATTGCGCGTCGCGTATCACGATAAGCTCAAAGAGGAATTTGCCGACCCGGCAACTGCCGATGAAACTACGCCTTACAAATATCTGAGCCCGGCCGCAGAGGAAGTCAAAAAACTCGTTATTGCCAAAACATTGTTGTTTACGCGGCAAGAGTAAACCCCCGCAAAGCCCATTTACGTTTTACGTTTCTGCGGCTTGTTGGATTGGGGTTTTTCTGTTATTATACAAAAACAAATATGGCTCCCGGTCATAAAGCTAAAATTGAATTAAACGCCCAGATCAGGACGATTATGGGCGGAAAAGTTGAGTCGCTGCGGCGTTCCGGTCTCATTCCGGCGGTTTTGTACGGCAAGAATCAGGAGCCGATATCGCTCCAAGTGCCGCAAAAAGATTTCAGCCGGACCCTGCGCGCGGCCGGCGAGTCAACGCTGGTTTATGTTGATGTCTCGGGCAAAACCTACCCTACGATTATTCATGATGTGGCCCGCGATCCCTTGAGCGATGAGGTCATCCATGCCGATTTTTTAAAAGTAAATTTGTCGGAAGCAATCAAAACTAAAGTTCCCGTCGTTTTTGTCGGTGAATCGCCGGCGGTGAAAGAAGGCGGCATTTTGATCAGGAACGTGAACGAATTGGAAGTCGAGGCTTTGCCCCAAGACTTGCCGCATGAAATTTCGATTGATATTTCAAGCCTCGAAAAATTCGGCGATCAGGTTTTATTAAAAGAAATCAATCTGGGAGAAAAGGTTCAACTCCATGGCAACCCGGACGAAATAATCGCCGTGGTTCAGGAGCCGATTTCCGAAGAAGCGCTGAAAGCTTCGCTTGAGGCTGGTACGGAAACTGTCGAGGATGTTCAAGTGGTTGAAAAAGAAAAGCCAGCTGAAGAACCCGTAGAAGGAACCGAGGCGCCAGCTCCCGCTTCAGCGCCAACAGAAGAAAAATAAAAATTCACATAACCTCGAACGAGAAATTTAGATATGAAAACTGATATTCACCCACAATACTATGACGATGCCAAGGTAACTTGCGCTTGCGGCAATACTTGGAAAACAGGCTCAACCCTGCGGGATATTAAAGTTAACGTCTGTTTCAAGTGCCACCCCTTCTATACCGGCCAGGAAAAGATCATTGATACTCGCGGCCGCGTCGAGAAATTCCAAAAGCGCGTCGCGGCGGCACGCAAACCCTCCGTCAAGAAATCCCGTAAGAAATAGATCGGCAACATGTCCGACTACGACTGGAAACAGTGGCAAAATTTAGACAAGCAAAAGCCCGCCGCCAAAGCGGGCCATGAGGCTATTATCGAAATTCGGGCCGGGGCGGGCGGCAACGAAGCCGCCCTCTTTGCCGCCGACCTAGCGGGAATGTACAAAAAATACGCGGCCTTGAAGGGCTGGGGTTTTGAAGTCGTTGATTCGAACCAGAATTCACTGGGCGGCTATAAATCTATAGTATTTGAATTGCGCGGCGCCGGCGCCTTTGAAAAAATGAAATATGAATCCGGGGTTCATCGTGTTCAGCGGGTGCCAAAAACCGAAAAGTCCGGCCGCGTCCACACTTCCACGGCCACTGTTGCCGTTCTGCAAAAAGCGACCGAAAGCGAGGTTGTAATTAAGTCGGATGAAATCGAGGTCACATTTTCCCGCGCCGGCGGGCCGGGGGGACAAAACGTGAATAAAGTCGAAACGGCCGTCCGCATCGTCCACAAACCGACAGGGATCGTTATTTCCTCACGTGCTGAACGCAGCCAGGCTTCAAACCGCGAGAAAGGCATGGAGGTTTTGCGGTCGAAGCTTCTGGAAATCAAGCGCATGGAAGAAGCGGGGAATATCACCGATGAACGCCGGCGGCAGATTGGAACCGGCGACCGATCCGAAAAAATCCGCACTTACAATTTTCCGCAAGACCGGATCACTGATCATCGCGTCAAAAAAAGCTGGGGCAACATTTCTAAGATACTCGACGGTAGTCTCGATCCCGTGTTTGAGTCATTGGCCTCCAGTATTGATTCATCGGGCTAGTTCATGTATTATAGATGATGCTTATGGAAACTATACAAGACACGCGTATTTCATACGAGGACATGCTTAAAGTCGGCATGCATTTTGGGCGCAAAAAGACGGTTTTTAATCCGCAGATGGAGCCGTATGTGTATACCGTCCGGGACGGGATTTGCATCATTGATCTTCTCAAAACCCAAAGCCAGCTTCTTCAGGCGATTGAATATTTAAAAAAGATCAAAGCTGACGGCGGGATGATTTTATTTGTCGGCCTTACCAAGCAGTCCGCCGGCGGTATTAAAGAGCTTGCCGAATCATTGGGCATGCCTTATGTTGTTGACCGCTGGATCGGCGGCACGTTTACGAATTTCAAGGTGATAAATGCCAGAGTCAAACATCTGGAGGAAATGGAAAAAGCTGAAAATTCCGGCCAGAACGATAAATACACAAAGAAAGAAAGGTTGATGTTGAACCGCGAGATGGCTAAACTCTCAACCAGATTCGAAGGCCTTAAAAGACTGACACGCCTGCCGGACGCGATTTTCGTTTCGTCATTGAAGGAAAGCGCTCTTCCGGTCCATGAAGCCAAGAAAGCGGGCGTTAAAGTCGTAGCCATATCTAATACCGATTCCAATCCTGATTCGGCCGATTACATTATTCCCGCCAATGACCGTTCTAAAAAGTCGGTAGACCTCATTTTAGAAGCCCTTAAAGACAGCCTAATGCCAAACAACTAAAGCTTCCGAACTTTAGACTCTAGACCCTAATTCCTAGTCCCTAGCTACTAAGCCCCATGTCGGATATTAATCAAATTAAATCTTTGCGGGAGGAAACCGGTCTCTCGGTTATTGATATCAAAAAGGCGCTGGCCGAGGCTGGGGGAGACGCGGCTAAGGCCCGCAAGCTTTTATCTGTTCGCGGGGGCGATGTGGCCGCCAAGAAAGCAGGCCGTGAGCTGAAAGACGGTATAATCGAATCTTACGTTCATAATAACAAGCATTCCGCCTGTATGCTGGAATTACTCTGTGAGACAGATTTTGTCAGCCGTAACGCTGATTTCCAGAATCTGGCCCATGATTTAGCCCTTCACATTACAGCCATGAAGCCGCAGACCAACGAGGAACTTCTGGATCAGCCATTCATTAAAAATCCGGATCAGACCATCCGCGATCTTCTCATCTCCTATGTTGCTAAGCTTGGAGAAAATATTCAAATCGGGAGATTTGAAATATTCACGATCTGAAATAGGTTAAAGAGTTGGCGAGTGCATAAGCTCATGAGCTTATTGCTCGCTAGCTCGTGAACTCATTAGCTCACAAACTTGTACATCATTATCCCTCTTTTGCTCATAGCTGGTTCGCTTCTTGGCGTTACGATTATCGTCAGGCGGAAAATGCCTTATCTTAGAAAACTGTCGCCGGAGGCCCATCAAGTCGGGGACAGTATTCTGCGGGATTATTTTCCGGAATTGGTTGCTTGGTTTAGGAGTATTAAGTGGCATGAAAATCGGCAGGCGGCTCTGCGGGAAACGGAAAAATTTCTCCGCCGCATGCGTTTAGTGTTCCTAAAATTTGACCATCTTTCCGAACGGCTGATAAAGAAAGTTCGGAAGGTTCACCTGTCAAGTGATTTTAAAGCCAAAACCGAGAACGTCAGTTTGAATAAAGAAGTTCCGGCTGCGCCTCAAGGCGGGACAGCGCCGGCCTTGGAAACACCGGAAAGTTTGAAGGCCCGCGAACAGGAGCTGATCATCGAAATCTCGCAGGACCCGAAGAATGCGAGTCTTTACGAAACGCTCGGTGATTTGTATCTGAAAATTAACAGCGATATAGACGCCCGCGAAGCTTACGAAGCGGCTCTTGCAATTGAGCCAAATAATCAGATAGTGGCTCGGAAATACTCATCTCTGCTCAAAAAATCAACAGCCACGACTCAATAGCAGATCGTCGGTTCGCTCTCGATTTTATAAGCGATATATGATAAAATATATCGATGCCAGAGTAGCTCAATGGCAGAGCAGCACTTTTGTAAAGTGACGGTTCCGAGTTCAAGTCTCGGCTCTGGCTCCGGTGGAATGGGGGTGTGGCGGAGTGGTCAATCGCACTTGACTGTAAATCAAGCGGCCTTGTGCCTACGTAGGTTCGAATCCTACCGCCCCCACAACTGTTCGTTCACAACACGTTGCCGACGTAGCTCAGCGGCAGAGCAACTCCATGGTAAGGAGTAGGTCGTGAGTTCAATTCTCACCGTCGGCTCAAGGGAAAATAATTTTATAATCAAATAATTTAACGGTGATCCACGCGTTATTGGAACTAATTAAATATATTAGTATTAATAAAGTAGCGTAGTTCAATACCAAAATGTCACAAGAGAATTTGTTACGGCTTAAGTGTACTGTCTGTAAAACGGCGAATTACTATACGTCAAAAAATAAAAAAAAGGTCGAGCGGAAGATTGAGTTGGAAAAGTTTTGCAGAAAATGCAGAACTCGCACCTTACATAAAGAGGCGAAGCTGACCGGATAGCCGGTTTGCCTTCGGGGGCATCATTCAATGGTAGGATAGCGGTCTCCAAAACCGTCAATCTCCGTTCAAGTCGGAGTGCCCCCGCCTTTATCGACTTCGCGGAAAATTTCATTACAAATATAAAACTCCCAAGCAGGGGAGTTTTATATTTGTAAAAGTTTTAATCTTCCGTCTCGATATTTATTTTGACGGGAGTGAAAACTTCTTTGCTTCTCTCGATTTGTTTTAGCAGAGCTTCGACTTCTTCTATTTTATATAAGCGATAGTTATTCACAGGATTCCGGTAAGCCCGAAGCTTACCTTTCTGGTCCCAGTTGCGGACTGTCAAGGGCGTAACGCCCAATAAACGGGCCACATCATTAACTGTAAGAAATTTTTTTGGCATAAATATTTAAAAATTTATCCTGAGCCCTTCATTTATACATCATTATAAGCTGATCTCTGGGGTCTTCGTATAATTTATATATCTTAATAGCTATAAACCTTATTAACCTTTTGTATCTAAAGTGTAGCTTTTTATCGAGTTATCGGTCAATGTTGATAATTTATTTAAAAGGATCAGCTTATAGCTTCAAAAATTATCTCTTAATCATCGGCTGTTATCCAGCCCCTACAGTTATCAACTTTTTTAACTATCTCAATGGTAGAATTTAACTAGGTTTTAAGCGGAGATTTTAGATATCCGATACAGTATCGGATCAAGGTAAAAAAGTTTGACAGGAATGCGCGCAGTGTAAAAAACAGCCTGCCCCAGTTTTTTACAAAACTGGGGCAGGAGGAATGCACGCCTGCGCTTTAGATCTACCGCTCGGCAGATAAAGCGATGGCCCTTTAATTATAGCCAAAAAATAAACCTCGGACAATCAAAAAGTTAATAATTTAGATGTCAGAATTTAGGCTTAAAAAATCCCTGCCTCGCCGGCAGGCAGGTCCTCCGGAATGGGTTTCGATGCAGGAAGCTTCGAAGCTTGTTCCCTATTCTCAAGAGTATCTTAGTCTTCTGGCGAGAAGGGATAAAATCTTTGCGAAAAAAATCGGACGTAATTGGTATACCACCAAAGAAGCGCTGGAAAAATATGTTGCCGAACAATCCATCCTCGCGATAAATTCCAGATTAATTCAGCCTCTCCAAAAGCCGCAGGTCTTTCTCGCGGAAGCGCCGGTACAGGAATCTTCACAGACATCTCGAAATCTGATTGACGAGTTCAAGCGTCTCAATCCGCAAATTTTCAAGACTAGGGAAACGCCGGCCGCGGCGCCGACTCCTCAACCTGCGCCAGAGCAGACCATTCCAAATCAGGATACCGTCTCCGCCGGTGATTCCGTCTTGCCGCCGCAGCCCGAACCGGAAAAAATTTCAGAAATAAAAAATACCGCCGTCTTGGAAAGGCTGGACAAGCTTTCAAACTCCCTCGAAACATTCGCGGAAAAAGTCACGAACTCCTCGGCCGGGCCTCGGTACGATATCCCGCCGCGGATCAAGGCCGGTTCGCCACGCCGGCTTATGGCCGCGGTCATTGCCGCGATTGTCGTGATTTTCGTTCTTGTTGGCGGTTTCAGTTTCGGGCAAGCCGACGCCGTCGTTCAGAGAATCCAGAAATTCTTTTCCGATGCTACCACATTGGACGGCCATTTTGCCGGCACTCACGCCAATGAAGTTTTGGTTCTTGATAAGGCCGGCAACATTTCGATTTACGGACACATTGAAACCGAAGGCCAGCTTCGTTCGCGGGCGCCGGACGGCGTCGCGCCGATTGTCGTGGATTCAGTGACGAAAGTCGAGAATTTGAACGCGGACTTTTTTGACAGTCTCGACTCCAAAGAGTTTACTCTGGCCTTCGTCACCAAAAACGGCAACGTGACCTATGAGGATGTTTTTCTGGAGGGCAATGTTGAGGTCGGCAAAACACTGACCGTCAAAGGCGCGGCAAAGCTTTTAGACTCTTTGGCCGTGTACGGCAAGCTGGGCGTTTTTTCCGATGCCGTATTCGGCAAAGACGTGACCCTAACCAACGGAAGCGTGAACATCGAGAAAGGAAATTTGATAATCGGGAAGGGCACGATCAAGATAACCAGCACCGAGCTTATTAAAAACCTTAATGCCGAGTATCTTGATGGAATCAAAAAAGGCCAAATTAATCTGGACTTCGTCGTCGGCAATGGCAATGAAACGTCAAAAACAATTAAAATCGGTGGCCTCGAAGTCCGGGGCGCGCCCGGATTTTTCTATGACGGCGTTTGGGGCGAGACCGGCTCGTTCCAGAGTTTGGGCGTTGGCGGCGATGCTGTAATCGGCGACAACAGCCGGCGGGATAAGATTAATATTGAAATTTACTCGAAGAATTTTTCTCTCAATTCAGACGGCAACGTCGGCATTAGCGGTTCTTTAACGGCCGGCTCGGTGATGTCGGACCTGACGCCTTCGGGTTCGTATAATCTCGGCTCGGCTTCCAAGCGCTGGCAGAATGTTTATTCGGTCAACGGCCTATTTTCCGGCGATGTTACGGTTTCCGGAAGTTTCAGTCTTTACGGCGCAGGCAACTTGTCCGGCACGACCAGCTCCTCTTTTGCGATTAACAGCGACAACACATCCGCTGATGCCGAGGACGCTTATTTATCATTCGAGCGCGGAACGATTACTCCAAACGCTACGATTAAATGGAATTCTTCGGCAAACCGGTTTGAAATAAACGAACCCTTGAGAATTTCG
>Ga0075896_107_pt1 | contig 15678 bp, 19 predicted proteins | sample RifGroA1_FD_68319 | JGI IMG/M metagenome (GOLD analysis project Ga0075896, IMG submission 68319) | Parcubacteria bacterium GW2011_GWA1_49_11
TAATTTTCTTTTAGAAACATGGGGCATAGAATCATTTTAACATAATTTGTAACAGTATATTGTAATAGATTTAGAGACGATTCTTGTACACTAAGTTAGGAAATGCCTAAGCTAGAAAATGTTGCGGACATCTTGGACCGTGATTACAAGCATGAGGAGAATAAGCATGGCAAGGCCAACCGTGTTTAACGCGTTAAAGATTCGCGGTGGAATAGGGCGACGAGTGACCGACTCGATACCGATGAAAAGCAGGCGTCCCCCGTCGAGCGCTGGAAGAGGCAAAAGATTAATAATGGTGAGATTGACAGAGAGAAGCGCGGTAAAAGTCAGAAGATAGGTAAATCCGAGTTCACGTACGTCACCCACCATGCCTACAATCCCAACTGGTCCCGTGAGACCGGAGAGACTAGCTCTACCGCCCAGAGCTTCCGAGATGAAGGTTCCAATCGCTTGGCCAGTCAATAAAGTAAGTTCAGAGGTGGTTTTAAGTCCGTACCATAAAGCCTTATGGGGAGGTAATTGAACCGTGCCTATGGCGTCCATGGAAACGCCTACAGCCAGCCGGTCTTTGATAATGCCTTCTTCCGGCGCGACAACTTTGGTGGAAATTTTCTCTCCCCGCTCCACCGTAAAAGTGACGGACTCTTCCGATTCAGCGATGAAAAGAGAGAGGGCTTCGGGCGTTAGTTCGGAATAAATCTCGTCTCTCGAAAGCGAGAGGATAACGTCTCCGGACTTCAGGCCGGCAACAGCCGACGGCGAAGCGGGTAAAACAGTGGTGATGACGGTGCGAGTATTTTCAACCGGAAGAGAAAGATCGGCCGGCGCGGGCAAGCCGATTACAAACCCAAGCGAGATTAGAAACCACGCGAAAAGAAAATTCCCGGCCACACCAGCTGTCAGTACCAATGCTTGAATACCTCGATTCTTGAACTGAAGGCTCTCACTTGGAGGCTCAGCCTCCAAGTACTTGGAGGCTGAGCCTCCAAGTTGGCTAGATTCCGCAGGATTCTCGCCAAAAATTTTTACAAAACCACCAAACGGCAACCAATTAAGAGTAAACGGCGTACCCTTCCAAATAAAAAGTCTTGTGACGCGGGGCGGAAAACCGAGACCGAATTCATCCACCCGGATGCCAAACCTTTTGGCAACCAGAAAATGCCCAAGCTCGTGGACAATAATAAGCGCGCTCAAGATAATAATGAATATGATAATTGACACGACTTGGATTATTCGGAGATTTCCTTTTCTTTCTTAAGAGCCAGGACTTCGAGTCTCTGGTTGATATCGTCAACTAGCTTCCGCAGTTCTCCTTTGAGCCTGAATTTGTCGTCCTCACCTAAGCCGCCCTCCTTTTCCTTCCGATCGAGACTATCGAGATTTCGCTCGCGTTCCGTGCGCACTCTGATACGCGCCTCTTCAAGTTTTTCTTTCACTACTTTCGCGAGCTGGACCCTGCGCTCACTGGTCAATTCCGGAAAGAAGACTCGTATCCCTTGCGCATCGAGCGAAACCGTCAGGCCAAGATTTGATTCTCTAATGGCTCTATCGATATTGGGCGTTACGCTCTTATCCCAAGGAGTAATGATGAGAGACTTTGGCCCCGCTCCAAGAATGGAGGACACTTGATTGATAGGCATTTTCGAGCCATAAACTTCGACGAAGACCGCGTCAAGAATACCGGGACTGGCTTGATTGGTGCGAATACCGGCGTATTCCTTCTTGAGCCAGTCGAGAATCGACTCGCTCGAGCGCTTAAATTCAGCGAAATCGTATGCCATCCGAGCCATTATAACATCAAAGACAAATGCTCTATGACCAGACGCGGCATAGTGACAGAGTTTCCGATCGAGCGTCTGATATTGTAGACCTTCTCCAAAGACTTCCGCGCTCCGCTTTGTTTCTTCAATAGACACAGAAGATCGTCAAGAAAAACCGAGAGATTCTTTTCTTCGTCGGCAAACGACTTGGCGAATAAGAGACGGTCTCTGATGGGAAGCGAGAGAAATTTTTCCGCCTCCACACCCACGGAGGCGTCGCCTCCGTGGATGTGGATGGTTTGCATACGGGAACGCAAGGTCGGCACAACGAGACTTTCTTCTCTGGTGACAAGAAAGAAAAAAGTGTCGGGAAACGGGTCTTCAAACGTCTTGAGCAAAGCGTTTTGCGCCTCGAGCGTTAAACGCGTCGAGGCGATGAAAAAAATTTTCCTAGGAGTGACGGCTTTGCGCGCGGACAACAATTTCAGCACTCGAGCTTCGTTAATCCCGAAAGTCTCTGTCCTGAAAGCAAAAAAATCGGGGTTGTTCGCGAGTTCGATACCGAGATCGTCGCAGAGCCGGCGTAAGTATAATTCCGCTCTCTCCGGCGTGCCGATAAGGAGATTAGCGTGATGCGGATTTCTCGACATTTAAGAGTATGACTTCAAAGATAAGGGTTGAGTTTGGCGGGATAGTGCCCACTCCGAGTTCGCCGTAACCATAATCCGGAGCGATGATGAGCAGACGTTTGCCTCCGACACGCATACCGAGAAGCCCCTCATCCCAACCGCGGATAACCTGCCCCGTCCCGAGGACAAAGCTAAATGGAATATTTCTATCAAGAGAACTATCAAAGACCTTGCCGTCCGAGAGGGTCCCGACGTAATGCACCGTGAGAGTATCACCCAGCTCAACCAAGGGACCATTCCCTATCGCAATCTCTTCCGTCACAACGCCAGTCTGCGGCATTTGAGCGATATCGAAATTATCAGCGGGAGAAGGGTTGAAGAGGTTCATAATGGTATCGGCGAATAAAAGATAGGTTAAGAAAACTAAGCTTAGGGACACGGCAATCCATTGATTTTTGTTCAGATTTTTCATATTTTTTTAAATACTTTATAGGCGTACTCGCTATATGATATGATGACGTCATGAAAGAATCAACCGAAAATATTCTGACCCTAAGCCGTGAAGAAATGCACGAGATTGCTCGGAAACGAGTCACGGAAATCTCAAGGGGGTTTGCCGAAGGGTTCGAATTTCTCGAAGATTACCCGAAATCAGTGACCTTTTTTGGCGCCAATCAGTTTAGAGAAGGCAATCCTTATTATGAAAGCGCCCGCGCTCTGGCTTCCCGCGTGGTCAAGGAATTCGGTTATTCCGTTTTTTCCGGCGGCGGGCCCGGTATCATGGAGGCGGCCAATCGGGGCGCGTTCGAGGCGGGCGGCAACTCGCTTGGACTTCTCATCAAACTTCCCGATGGGCAACCGGTAAACAAATACCTCACCAAATCATTCGCCTCCTATTATTTTTTCGTGCGCAAGGTTTGTTTGTCTTTCTCGGCGGAAGCGTTTATATTTTTCCCGGGAGGATTTGGCACTCTCGACGAATTTTTCGAAATACTGACTCTTATCCAGACGAAAAAAATCGCCAACGTGCCTTTAATTTGCGTCGGTTCCGAATACTGGAACGAACTTAAAGAATTTATGAAAAGAGAGATACTCAGCCGCGGCGCCATCGTGCCCGCGGATCTTGAACTTTTTCATATTGTTGATGACCACGACAAGATTATTGAAATTATAAAGAAAGTGCCTGTGCGCGCCAAAATGTAAATTTCTAGAGTACAAGCTTCGCTTGCCCGCCGTCTTCAAGGCCTTGTTGCTTAATATAGCGTTTGATGACTTCTTCATTAACGCCCACGGTAGAAACAAAATAACCGTCAGACCACATCCCGTCGGCGCCGTAATAGACATTTTCTAGAAACTTAAACTTGCGGCGCATGGCGTGAGCCGAGCCACCTTTTAGTCTTCCAACCACTTCACTCACCGAGTATTTTGGTGGTATCGATACAAAGAGGTGCACGTGGTCTTCCTCTCCGTTCGCTTCCATAATAGCCACGTCTGGAAATATTTTAGTGATGCGCCGCATGATGGTGGTGCAATACGTGAGCATACCTGGCTTCAAAATGCGCCGACGGTATTTAGTGGCAAAGATCAGATGGTATCTAGCATAAAAAGTGGCGTGGGCTTGTCTGAACAATTCCATGCCTAGAGTGTATCACCGTCGGCCTTTCAGATTCCGGCGGGAACGCTTCACCCCCGTGCTAAAGCACGGGGTTCTCCTGCGGTAAAAGAATGAGGAATCAATAGAAAAACAGCCCCGCAAACGGTGTTCCGTTTGCGGGGCTGGGGTTGCGCGCGGTCCGCTACGCGCGCGGCCCGCTCTTGAGAAGGATGAAAGGTTCATGCCTCCTCGGGAGCGGACCGAATTTGGCTTCCGCCGGAAGCTTCGCCGGGTCGGCGAAGCGATAACCGGTCTCCCTCATGGACCGGTTATATTCTCCGGCGGTTTCCGCGTATTCGCGGCCCAGTTCGTTCACCTCCTCTTGAAGCCACATTCGGGTCTCGAGCCGGACCCAGTTCCTCGTGAGGAGCTCATCGAGCTCCCGGACTTCGCCTCCCATTTTGTCGAGAGACTTCGATAACCAGACCAGCCGAACATAGACCTTGAGAACCTCTTCCCGGGACTCTTCCGGCGCGGGTGCGAGCAGAACGCTGACCGTAACGCCTATCATTAGCGTTACGATCATGACGAGCGCTATGGCGGCCCCGCATTGCAGACGCCGCGAAACAAATACCGTTCTCGTTGTCATCAGACCCCCCTTGTCCGCCTTGGGCGAACCTACGAGTTCACTTCCCGAATTCTTCTAGTCTCCCCGTATTATACCACCCTTTACTATTTCAAGTCAATAGACGCCCCGACGTCATCGATTTCGCAAACCCCGCTCACGCACGCCAGTTCCGTCTTCTGGTCAAGTTCATTGGCCACTTCATACGTCACAATTTTGGAGAAATCGATGTTGCCGAAACGTTTGACCAGCTCGTTGTATGTCTTTTCATCAATAGCTTCGTACGGCGCGAGTTTATAAACATGGCTTTCTCTCGGCAGAAAGGCCAATCCTCCGACGATATCCCAATTTTTATAAATCCAATTGGCCACGTCTATCCATTCATCATCGCCGATGGAAATGGTGGTGGAAGGATTGTGCTCCGTAAAATTTTCTTTGACCATCTTCCAGTATTCCAGCTGTTCAATCGCGCTTTGGTCGTCTTTGAACACCGCGCGGTCCGGAGCCTTCACCGGGAAATCCAAAACGAAGGTGGTGGCATTCTCCATGGTCTGACCGACTTCCGGATGAAACGGCACACCTTGGTCGCGAAGCATTTTGAAAAGTGAATCGGTATTAGAAATACGCACACGTCTGATGTAGAAAGCGGAATGTCTCGGATGAATGCCGGAAGAAGAATCGACCGTCTGGGAAAGGTTGCCCGACGGCTTGACGCAGGTCACGCAGGTGGACTGATTGACGCCGAAACGCCTGGCGTACGCTTTATTTATTTTGATGGCCTCATCGCGCAGTCTGTGCATGACTTCCGGTTTACGCACGGCCGGACAATCCCACTGGCCAGTGATGGAAACGCCGAGCAGAGCTTCCTTGGCGCAATTCTTGTGCCACTTTTTGGAAAGATAGGGAAAATTAGTGAGTGACGCCTGATACGTGCCGAGAATAGTGGCGATTTTGATTTTGCGCAAGAGAGAGGCTTCCGTATCTTCCGCGCGCGCCACCACTTCTGATAAATTGCAAAATTGTTTGGATTGCAAAATAATCTCTCCGCACGGATTGCCTCCCCAGCGAGGCATCGTCTCAGAAGTAAACTGGACAAGACGGCGTTTAGGCAAAGTGAACTGTAGGCCGCCGCGATTATAAATCCCTCGTTCGCCCGAACCGGATTTCATAAGCGCAATCCACTCGTCCATAAATTCGGTGTTAGTCGGTTTGGTCTCGTAGACGGCGGAGTTATTGGCAAGCATTCGCTGCGGTTCCGTGTGCCAAAATTGCCCCTTTTTGGCGTCACGAATGGCATTATCTTCCAAGTCGGAGAGGGAAATCATGGCGCTTCGGCGCACCCCTCCGGCTACCACGATATTGCCGATTTCACAAATAATATCGTGGGCGTCAATGTTCTCCAGCCGCTTACCTTGTCGAGCGAGCATTTTTCTTCTGGTAAAAGCGAGGAGTTCGCGCAGCGGCTCAGGCCCCGAAGATTTACCTCCCATAGTTTTAAGCCGAGCGCCGGCGGGACGAAGTTGGGAAAGATCGAAATCAATATCTTGACCGTTTGCCCATGTTTCCATACCTAAAGTGAGAGCGTCGCACCAACCCTCTTTGCTATCGGGCACCACGAAGGTCGGCAATTTTTTGCCGGTTTGACGTTTGATCTGCGGAAGTTTCTGAATATTTTCGCTTTCCACCGACCAGCCGGCGCCGGTGCCCGACATCGAGATATACATAATTTCGGCAAAATCACGAAAACTCTCCGGCGCGATATAGGAGCAGTTGTACGCGCAAATATTGTTGACGCGCGCCGCTTTGCCCGCAAACTGCAGAAGCCGCATGGATGGCATGGCTTCTTGTTTCAAGATAGAGTCTCTCACTTCCGCGTACTCGGCGTCTTTTAATTTCTGACCGAGATTTTCTTTCATAAAGTCCATGTACCTGTCCACCGTCTCTATCCAAGTTTCTCGGCGATTCTCTTCATCAATCCATTTTGAATAAGTGCGATAATAAATAAATTCGCCGAGTTGGTTGCGAAAATATTTTTTACTGTCGGCGGCGAGCTTTTTGATTTTTTGCGGCACCTCAATACCTTTGTAGCGAAGTTTGGTTCTCTCCTCGCGGTAGAGAATGTAAGCCTTGGCGGTGGCCAAAAATTTCTGGAGCATGAGTTCCGCCTCCGCTAGATCTTGCACTCCCTCTACGGTCGGAGTCGTGAGTGTTCCGTCCTCTTTCGGCACCAGTAATTTCTTCTCCCGCGGCGCGCATGGCTTTTTCTATCGCGCGAGCAATTTTGTTGGTATCAAAAGGAACAATTGACCCGTCTCGCTTTATGATGGAGACAAGTTGTGCTGATTTCAGAGAAGAGACGGGTTTTTTCATGACATAGATATGTTATATGATAATAGTCGATACATTATAGTACGGGTGAACATCTTTAGGTAAGAAAAAACTGGGGAAATGAGATAGTGAAACAAAAAAGACCTTCTTGCAAGGGCACACCAATGAATTTATATGACATTTCAAGAAAAAGTGTACGCAATAGTAAAGAAAATACCTAAAGGAAAGGTTTTAACCTACCAAGAGGTGGCTAGAAGGGCAGGGAAGTCGCTCGCGTACCGGGCGGTGGGAAATATTTTAAATAAAAATGTGGACCCAAAAGTGCCATGCCATAGAGTGATACGCTCTGATGGGGAAATTGGCGGATACAGATACGGAAAAGCCGCTAAAATCAGGGTACTAAAGAGAGAGGGTTACCTATAATAACGAAAAGGCAGGAAGTTATTCACTTCCTGCCACACTGGCGCCCGATGGTGTCGCACCATACGCACCAGTGCTCATCCTTTACGGACTCCTGCCGCGGGGTCGGTGCGGTAGTGAGTGGGAGAGCAGCAACCCGATTGATAGGCCGAAGCCTTTTCTGAATCGGCTTCAGCCTTTTCCTTCTTGGACCCCTGTAGCTCATCCTCGATCACCCCCTTTCTACCCACAATCTTATCACGAAACAACTATAGTGTCAATCACTTCTTTTACCAAAGCTCCATCCGCTTTACCTTTCAGTTCTTTCATAACAAAACCAATAAATTGGTTTTTGTTACCCCGCGTAGCCTCTGGCGTAGTGGGGTTAGCTAATTCAGCTTTTACATACATTATTATCTCGTCCCGAGACATTTGAGTGGGAAGGTATGTTTCTAAAATAGCAAGTTCCGATTTCTCTACTTCAGCCAGGTCCGTTCGGCCGCCTTTTTCAAATTGTTCTATGGAATCTTTTCTCTGTTTGACCGCTCTTCCTATGACAGTTAGAGCCTCTTCATCCGAGAGTTCTTCATCCGGCTTGCGCTTTTTAGAAACAGCTTCGTTGGTAAAGCTCGACAGAAGGCCGCGCAAAACATCGAGCCGTACGATATCGCGCGCTTTCATGGCTTCTTTCATTTGCTCTCTAATATCTTGGTGTAGCGACATGCTATAATTTTAGCATGAATTGGATTCTGGTCATTCTCTTGATACTAGTTGCGTCCAATATTGCTTTGTTCTTTATTTTATTGCGTCCCAAAAAAGAGGCAAGGGAAGATAAAAGCGATGGGCTTATCTTGCTTCAGAATCAAATGCAAAACCTCAATAAAATGGTCAATGATAATATTAAAGACATAATCAAAGGAGTAACTAAACTCGACGAGACTAATCGACAAGTAGTTTCTTTCGCTGACCAGTTGCAGTCTCTCCAAGATATTCTGAAAAATCCCAAACAGCGCGGCATCCTCGGCGAATATTATCTCGAGACCCTCTTGAAAAATGTTCTGCCTCCGGGCTCATATCAGATGCAATACGCCTTTCCCGACGGCACTATCGTCGACGCGGTTGTCTTCGTCAAAGATAAAATCATTCCCATCGACTCGAAGTTCTCTCTGGAAAATTATAATCGCATTGTGGAAGAGAAGAACGAGATAGAGAAAGAGAAATTAGAGAAATCCTTCGTGGCCGACCTCAAGATGCGCATCAGCGAAACTTCTAAATACATCCAACCAAGTCAGGGAACAATGGATTTCGCCTTCATGTTCATCCCGCACGAAGCAATTTACTATGACCTGATTATCAACAAAATCGGCGCGCTTAAGGAAGACTCTGAGACTCTTATTCAACGAGCCGCCTCTAAGTATCGTGTCCTTATTGTCTCGCCGACTTCATTTCTCGCTTATCTCCAGACAGTGTTACAAGGCCTCAATGCGCTCCACATCGAAGAGAAAGCGGTAGAAATTATTAAGAGAGTGGAGGAACTAGGCCGGCACCTCAAAAGTTACGAGGAATATTACGCCAAGCTCGGCAATTCTCTCTCCACCACCATCAATCACTACAATTCCGGCTATAAAGAACTCGGCAAAGTGGACAAGGATGTGCTTCGCATCACGGGCTCAAATATTGGTATTGACACAAAAGTATTAGAAAAACCGTTGACTTCAGGCAGCGAGTGAGCGTGGAAATATATTTACACAGCGAGCGAGTGAACCTGAAGCAACGAGCGAAGCGAGTTGACTTTGGACAAACCTTCGGTAGAATAGGCGACCTATGGTTGAGACAAAGGCCCCCAAAAAAGCCATCAAAAAAACTCTTGCCTTTTTGTTTGCCGTCTTTGCCACCGGAGGTAAACAATATCGCGTAGTAGTGGGAGACAAGGTCAAAATCGAGAAGCTTTCTGATACATATAAAGAAGGGGACAAACTCATTTTCGACAAAGTCCTTTTGGTGGATGACGGAGCAAGCGAAGCCACTATCGGCACGCCCTTTATCAAAGGCGTGGAGGTAAGGGCCACTTTGGACAAAATTAGCCGATACAAAACTATCGACGTCATCAAATACAAACAGAAGTCGCGCTACTTCAAGAAATACGGCCACCGCCAACCTTATTTCGAAATCAAAATAGATTCGATAAAATAACAAGAGCCCCGTGCAGAGACCATACATCTGCACGGGGACTCTATCGGGGCCCATCAGCGATTAAATATATACGATGTGGGGAGTCGAGGATGCCTGAGGGCCCGTTCGAGCGCGGCGAGGTTTTTACGAGATGGATTCTTGACCACGGCGTGAGCCGTCGCCAGCACGTAGACAACTATCTCCCGTCCATTCGATGTGAGCTTAATCTTTCTGGACTTCCCGTCCCGCTTGAATGGTGTGACAATCCCGATTCTGTGAGCATCGCTACCAAAGCGAGTCTTGAAGACTCGATAGGGTAGTCCAGCCCTCCTGAAATTTCCGTTTATCATCCCTTCAGTGATACGGCCATTGTCCCAGTTACCATGATTGTTCGGGACGACATCAGAGGTCTCGAACATCTTCAGGAGACGCAAGATATTGGACGATTTATAGGTCGGCGTCCAGTTAAGTGCTCGCACTTTCTCCCAGTCAGCCTGGGACAAGGGTGTAAAGCCTTTGCTCGCGTAATCAGTCATGACATTCCCTTCTATCAAATGGTGTACTCCGCCTGCGTCTGTTTTTATAATACTCCTATTTTATCAAAAGTCAATAGTTTACTTCGTTCTATGCAAAAAGGCGTTTTTGAGGGTCTCGGGGTCAGCGTATTCGAATTTTATACAAGTATGCTATAATTCAAGAATGTTAACTGCAATCTACAAAAAGGTGCATTCTGGTTATGTGGCCTGGGTGGAAGAAATCCCCGGAGTTAATACACAAGGCCACACAAAGGCAGAAGCTAGAGAAAATCTCGAAGATGCTCTAAAGGAGTTTATTGCCGCACGGCGTATGCTCACTAAGCGCGAAAAAGTTACGCAAGGTAATCTGGTACGCGAACGTCTTCTTGTCTAACCCAAGATTACGATATATCGTATGTTACGTCTTAAATCTGCATACGTTATTAGTTCACGGTCGTGAGTTATTAACGTATTACTCAAAAATAATAAACCGTGGGAGAAACTCGTCCTACACCGCGGTAACATGTGTGTCGACGTGGCAGGTTGACACGGCTTACTTGGTGCGGTGCAAAAAGGCGTTTTTGAGGGTCTCGGGGTCGGCGTATTCGAGTTCGGCGCCGGTCGAGAGGCCTCTTCCCAAAGTCGAGAATGTCAAAGACAGTCTTTGACATTTTTGTTTGATAAATTCGGCGGTATTCTCGCCGTCAAGATTGGCGTTCATGGCTAGAATAATTTCTTTCAGTTCTGACTTCTTCTTATCTATTAAATTCTGCAGCTCATTTATTCTAACTTTTTTCTCCGGCTCTTTTTCCAAAATTGGCACCACTCCGCCCAAAATAAAATAGCAACCGTGATAGCCGCCGCTTCTTTCCACCGCCTCGAAATCAATGTCTCGAGACACGATCATGAGCATCGAGTTATCTCTAGTATCATCCGCGCAGATTGAGCAGAGCTTCGCCCTTCGACTATGCTCGGGGTAAACGAAAAATCTCATGCATTCTCCGCACTGGACAATTTCTTTTTTAAGGCTTTGAACCGCTCTCACCAGTTCACCCGCATAATCGCCGTTTCTGGAAAGAAGAAAATAGACAAAGCGTTTGGCTTGCCTTGGTCCAATACCGGGAAAACGGGCAAACATTTCTGAAAGCCTATCGATAGAATTCATAGGCTCTTAAACTCTTCTTCCGCTTTGCCGTAATTGGCGTAATCTATTTCCACGAAAGTATTGAAGCGGGTGTGGTAGTCAAGCGTCGCGACGCCTAGGGGACCATTTCTATGTTTGGCGATAATCAACTCTTTCCTCTGGACCTCCTTCATTTTGCCACTTTCGTCACGGATATCGTCTTCATTGGAGTGTATAAACATCACCAAATCGGCGTCCTGCTCGATTGAGCCGGAATCTCGAAGGTCGGAGAGCTTGGGTTTGCCGCCGCGAGTCTCGACCGCGCGCGAAAGCTGGGAGAGCGCCACTACCGGAATATTGAGCTCGCGAGCGAGGTGCTTGAGCGAGCGGGAAATCTCCGTAACTTGCTGGACCATCGAGTCGTTGACGCGCGCGGTTGACGGCGCCATGAGTTGGAGATAATCAACAACCAGAAGTTTGAGTCCTTTTTCGATTTTAAGTTTGCGCGCCGCCGAACGCATCTTCATGATGGTGTTGCCCGGCTGGTCATCAATGTAGATGGGAGTGCGCGAGAGCTCGTCAAGCGCGTCGCGAATATTTTTGAAAACATCATCGCGCCAAGTGCCGGTCTGGGTACGAATGCCTTTCCTGATGATGGAGGAATCCGTGCGCGATTGAGCGGCCACGATGCGGTCAACCAACTGGTCGGCCGACATTTCAAGAGAGAAAATGCCCACGGGAGTCCCGTGGAGACTAGCCGTGCGCCTCGCGATATCGAGAGCCAGAGCGGTCTTACCGACGGAAGGGCGAGCGGCGATAATAACAAGGTCGGATTTCTGGAAACCGCCCAAGATGTCGTCAAGCGACTTGAAGCCGGTCGGCACCCCGCGCAGTTCGTGTTCCGCCGAAGAGAGTTTCTCGAAACGCTCGTATGCTTCGGCTAGAAGCGGTACCAACTCTCTGAAACGGGCGGAACCGGCGAAGTGTTCAGTGATGTCAAAAACTTTTTTCTCCGCGTGGTCGAGAATCTCTTCAAGTTCGCCCGCTTCGTTGAAACCGAGATGCGAAAGAAATTCGGAGGCCTCGATGAGCTGGCGCATCATAAATTTTTTCATCACGATCTCGGCATAATGCTTGGCGTTGGCCGAAGAGGGGACAGAGGAGGAGAGTTCGGTCAAGTATGTGGCGCCGCCGATGCGTTCAAGCAAATCCTTTTCTTTCAGCCTGGAAGAGAGCGAGAGAATATCTATCGGCTGGGGCTTGCCGAAAAGTTCCAGCATCGTCTCGAAAATTGTTTTGTGTTTCTCGAAGTAGAAAGAGGCCGGCGTGACGATGTCGAGCACGTCGTAGATAGCGTCGGGACGAAGCATAATGGAGCCGAGAAGCGCCTGCTCGGCTTCCATCGAGTGCGGCGGGATGCGTAAGCCGGTTTTAATATCTTGAGAAATCACTTGCATAACACTATGCTACCAGTCCCTTTGCTCGCCGCAAAGCTAGAAATTGGTGAAAAACTGGTGTGTAAACTGGGGAGAACTCTGCCTAAGACTTCGAGATTTTCGGGCCCGAAAGGGTATCTTCGACTACAAAACCAAGCGATTCGATGTGTTCGCGGAGTTTGTCGGCTTTTTGGTAATTGCCGGCAGTGCGAGTTTCTTCGCGCTCGTCTACCAATTTTTGAACTTCTCCAGGAATTTCTTTAATTTCAAATTCATTATGTTCCAAATCAAGTCCGAGAACTTTATCGAAACCGAGAAGTGTAGCGTACTTGTCGGCGGGGAAGACTGACTCGTCTCTGATAAGTTTCCAAACTACCGCCAGCGCTTCCGGAGTATTGAAGTCGTTTGATATGGCTTCTTTGAATTCATTTGAATACCCCAAGGTCGAACCTTTAGAATTCTCAAGGTTCGACCTTAAAGAACTAAAAAATTCTTTGAGTTTCCGGTAAGCGTTTTGAGCCGCCGTGAGCGCTTCCCAGGAGAAGTCCATCGAAGTGCGGTAATGCGCGGTGAGAAAATAGTATCTCAAGGCAAGCGGGGAGATTCCTTTTTCTAAAACCTCGCGGATGGTAAGAAAGTTGCCGAGACTCTTTGACATCTTCTCGGATTTGATATTAAGGAAACCCGCGTGAAGCCAATACCTGACAAGGGGTTTCTTGCCGGAGATGGATTCCATCTGCGCGATTTCGGCTTCATGATGAGGAAAAATGAGGTCAATGGCCCCGCCGTGAATATCGTATTGCGGACCAAATTCGGCCTCGGTGATGGCCGTGTCTTCGATATGCCAACCCGGCCGGCCCTCGCCAAGATTTGCCGGCCAGAACGGTTCTCCTTCTTTCTTAAATTTCCAAAGACAGAAGTCTCCCGGATTTTTCTTATCTGGATTTTCATCTATGCGGGAGACGGCATCACCTGTCTTGAGGGCGTTTCGACCGGAAAGTTTGCCATAATCTTCGAATCCTTTCGTGTCAAAGTAATATCCGTTCGAAATTTTGTAGGCCAGTCCTTTCTCAACCAAGCGTTCCACCTGGCTTACGATCTCGGGGATGTAATCGTGAGCGCGCGCGTATTTGTTTACGTTTGTATTGCCGAGAACCCTCATATCCTCCACGTAGGCCTGCTCATATTCTTTCGCCAGAACGCTTGGTTCCACCCCGCGTTCGTCCGCGCGTTTTATAATTTTGTCATCAATATCGGTAATGTTGACTATATAAGTGACTCGGTAACCGACATAACGCAGGGCGCGGACGACAACGTCAAACTGAGTGTAAGTCTTGCCATGGCCAATATGGGAAAAGTCGTACACGGTCGGTCCGCAGACGAACATCTTGACCGTGCCAGACTCGATGGGTTCGAATGCTTCCAGCTTGCCCGAGAGAGTGTTGTAGAGTTTAATGGCCATCGCTTTATTATATGATACAATCCTACAAATGGAATTTTTGAAGAAACACGTCGCACTCTTGGTGCTTGGCGCGGTCATCGCTATTGGCTCTTTTTACCTCGGTTTTAACTCCGGAGAAAAAAGCCTCTCGACGGCGATAGTTGGAATAGAAAACGCGGCCGAAGACCAACCTGTCAGTGTCGATTTCGCGCCTTTCTGGAAAGCCTGGAATCTCATCAATGAAAAATATGTGCCCGCCAGCACCACTTCCAAGGCTATAGGCGACCAAGAAAAAGTCTGGGGCGCCATCAAAGGCTTGACCGACTCGCTTGACGATCCTTACACGGTTTTTTTCCCGCCCGTGGAATCCGAACTTTTCGAGGCTGACATTCGCGGCAACTTTGAAGGTGTGGGTATGGAAGTGGTTGCCAAAGACGGCGCTATCACGGTAATCGCGCCGCTCAAGGATTCTCCGGCTTCAAGAGCCGGCATCATGGCCGGCGACAGAATCGTCAAGATTGACGACAAGGAAACATCCAATCTCTCTACCGAGGACGCCGTCCAGATTATTCGCGGACCAAAGGGCACACGCGTCACTTTGACCATTTTCAGAAATGGCGAGACGGAGCCCTTTGACGTTGGAGTGGTGCGAGACGTTATAAATATCCCGACTATCAATACCAAAGAATTGCCGGGAGGTATTTTCATCATCGAACTCTACAGCTTCTCGGCTCAGTCTCCGAATCTCTTCCGCGGCGCTCTGCGAGAATTTGTTCTCTCCGACAACAATAAACTTATCCTTGATCTTCGCGGCAATCCGGGCGGGTACTTGGAAGCGGCGATAGACATGACCAGCTGGTTTCTCCCTTCGAGTTCGGTGGTGGTTAGGGAAGACTTCGGTCGGTCGGGAGAAGAAAAAGTTTATCGAAGCAAGGGCTACGACATATTCAGCGAGAACCTGAAATTTGTGATTCTAATAGATAGAGGTTCCGCTTCGGCTTCCGAGATATTAGCGGGGGCCCTGGCGGAGCACGGCAGAGCCGTTCTGGTGGGAGATCAGACTTTCGGCAAAGGCTCGGTCCAGGAATTGGTGAACATTACTTCCAGAACTTCTCTTAAGATCACTATCGCTCGCTGGCTTACTCCAAATGGCTTATCTATCTCCGAAAACGGCATCGAGCCGAAGTTTCTCGTCAAATACAGCGCGGCCGACAGGGAAACGGGCCGCGATCCGCAACTCGAGAAAGCGATTGAAATCCTCACAAGTAAATGAAAGTTATTTTACTCGAAGATATAAAGGGGGTGGGGAAGAGATTTGAGGAGAAGAATATTTCGAATGGCTATGCCAATAACTTCTTAATTCCCAAAAATCTGGCGGTACCTGTAAACCAAACTTTTTTAAACATGGTTAAACAAATGAAGGAGCAGGGCGAGAAGAAGAGGATAGAGGAGGAAAAAGAAGTAAACGAAAAGCTAGTTAAGCGTCAGGAGAAGCACGAAGCGCTTGAGAAATTTAGGCAGGCCTCTGCCATGCCGAAGCAGGCTACGTCCTTGCGGAGGCAGGAACAACGTTCAGAACCTTTTTCCTGATGACTTTGTTGTCGAAGTGAACTTTGCGTTTATAGCTGATAGAGACTACTCCGTTCTTGATAGCGA
>Ga0075896_108_pt1 | contig 12502 bp, 10 predicted proteins | sample RifGroA1_FD_68319 | JGI IMG/M metagenome (GOLD analysis project Ga0075896, IMG submission 68319) | Parcubacteria bacterium GW2011_GWA1_49_11
AACCGGGCGGCTCGCTTAGCGCCTCTGGTTCCGCCCAATTCGGTGGTCTATCGGTGGCCTCCGCCACCTACTCTCGCTTCGGTTCTGCCACCACCGGCCGCGGCCTTTCTGCCGCCTCTGATTTGTTGATCACGGGCAAACTGGAAGTGGATGACAAGGCCTACTTTGACTCCACCGCCTCGGTAGCCTCGGCTTTTGAAGTGGGTAGTACCGCCTCGGTTTCCGGCTCGCTTATCTTGCAAGGCGCCCTGACTTCCAGCTACACCGCTTCCAACTCTTTCTCCGGCGGCTTGGAAGTAACCAAGGGTGTTCATGCCACCGGCTCTATTAGCACCGGAGGGGATATCCGAATTAATGGTACTACCACATTAGGAGATGCCTCTGGTGATCTTGTCACTGTCAACGCCGCTAGTTGGACGTTTGCTAACGATACTGATTTTGCTCTTTCTGGCGGAGTAAATGGGCTATCATTCGATACTGATACCTTATCCATTGATGCCACCAACAACCGGATCGGTATCTTAACCACTGCTCCCAGCACCACCTTCGAAGTCCAAGGCACCGCCAGTGCCAGTTACCTCCTGACGGGCAACACACTACAAGTTGGAGGATATTCTAGTGCTGCTTATTCCCGTTTCGGTACGGCTACTACCACTCACTCCGGAAACATCACTACTATCAACGACCTGCTCATTTCCGGCGACTTAGAAGTAGATGGTAATAACTATTTTGATGGTAAGGCTAGCATCTCCTCCAACCTGCAAATCTCTGGCCGTTTCATTGCCGACACCGCAGCCTCGCATTCCTTTACCGGTGATTTGACTGTGTCCAAAGAGTTTGTCTCCAGCGGCGGCGCCAGCAACTCTTTTGCCGGCAGTCTGCTAGTCAGTAAGGGTTTAGACGCCCAAGCCATCGTTGGTACCCGTTTAACGATCAATGGCAGCGCGCTGATCACTGGCCTCACCACCTTTTCCAGTGGCGCCTCCATCTCAGGCAATTTTGATTCTGGCACGGATAATACTTATGACTTAGGTAATTCCGCCTACCGCTGGCGCGATCTCTGGCTGGGCCGTAATGCGTTAGTTAATGGTAACCTAGGCATCGGTACCACCACTCCAGTTACCAGACTGGAAGTGCAGGGGACAGCCTCTGCCAGCTATGGCCTCTTCGGCACTCTGCAGGTGGCCAGCTTTTCCAGCGCCAGTTACAACCGCTTCGGCACGGGGACGGCTGGCAACGCCGCCGTCACCACCACCAATGATGTATTGATCTCCGGTGATCTGGAGATTGATGGCCAAATCTTTGTGGATGGCACTAGTTCAAATTCCTTCTCTGGCGGCCTCGAAGTAACCAAGGGTGTCCATGCCACCGGCAGTATCAGTACCGGAGGAGATATCCGCATCAATGGCACCACTACATTAGGTGATGCCTCCGGTGATCTAGTTACTGCTAATGCTGCCACCTGGACCTTTGCCAATGACACCGAGGTACCGCCTCCGCCTCCTACCTCCTGACCGGCAATACTCTGCAAGTGGGAGGCTACGCCAGCGCCGCCTATAACCGCTTCGGCACGGGGACCGCTGGTAACGCCGCTATCACCACTACCAACGACCTCTTAATCTCCGGCGATCTGGAAATTGACGGCCAGTTATTCGTGGATGGCGCCGCCTCCAATAGGTTCTCTGGCGGTCTAGAAGTCACCAAAGGTGTCCATGCTACTGGCAGTATCAGCACTGGTGGAGATATCTATGTTTCCGGTAATCAAATCCTGACTGGTACCCTTGCCTCCGGCCTAATCAACGGCCAAACCATCTCTTCTGCCGCTAACTTTACTGGTACCGTCACGGCGGCTACTTCTTTCCTGGCCCCCACCTTTGATACCGCTACTGGCGTAGCTTTGAATCTTGGCACGGCTACGCAAACCGCCTTAACCCTCGGTAGAGTAGGGGCGACCACTGCCCTTAACTCCTCCGACTGGGTTATCTCTACCACCGGCGGACTAACCGGCATCTCCGGCATTGCCAATGACGGTAGTTATACCCAGACCGGCACATCAGCCAATACCTTAACCGGCCAGCTCGCTCTGGTCTCCGCCTCCGGTTCCGGCAGTTTTGAACTGACTAGTGCCGCTAGCAAGCTGGGTATCAATGCCGGCAATGCCACCGACACCATGTTTGAGGTGGGGGGAACGGCCAGTATCTCCTCCACACTTACGCTGGGGGGAGGAATCACCTCCAACTATACTGCCAGCAACAGTTTCTCCGGCTCCATCGAGTTAACTAAAGGTTTTCGATTTGGGAATCTGACACAGACTGGCTCGAATATCAACTATTTTGCGGGCAACGTCGGCATCGGCACGACGGGACCACTGGCTAATTTGCATGTGAGCGAAGACAATAATGCCGATATTTGGATAAGTGATTCTGGCGGTGCTACTGATGAGAAAAATTGGGCGATTCAAAATAGTAGAGCCGCTGGCGGATTTAGGTTAAGGGCAATAAATGACGCAAACACTGATGGTAGTAATGCGCTTGTGATAACTCGTACAGGGACGACGATCGGGAATGTTTCAATACCGAGCGGCAACGTCGGCATCGGGACGACAGGGCCGGGCAGAAAGCTGGAAGTACACGGCTCCGGGGTCTCGGCTAATGCTATGGATAATCTGGCAAATACAATTGCAGTTTACGATGACAGAGCACAGGCAGCCAATGTTGGAGGACAAATCGTATTTGCCGGGACATATACTGATGCGGGCGCACAGGCGGCTTTGGCAGGTATAAGGGGCGTGAAACTTAATGGGACAACTGGCAATTACAGCGGACAATTGGAATTTTTTACCAGAAATAACGGCGATGATGACTGGACTGGTGATCAAAGGATGGTAATTGATAACACTGGCAACGTCGGCATCGGGACGACGGGGCCGAATGAGCTCTTTAGCATCGGTCAAGCCGCAGGCACAAGCGTTTTAATAGCTCTCCAACAGAGTGCAACTACTGAAGGTCTTATTGGTATAGCTGGTTCAGGCGGAGCTATAACGGCAGGCTCAGAGGCAGGAGATTTAGTGTTTCGCACTAGCACTGAAAACATCCTGTTTACCACTAATAGCGGTACAGCTACTCATATGAAGATTGACACCAACGGCAACGTCGGCATCGGGACGACCAATGTTGACACTAAATTTGAGGTGGTGGGGGCGGCATCTATTTCCGCCGCTTCTTCCGCTCCAATCTTGCGGCTCTACTTCCACGACCGGTATTGATTTTGGGATGGAATCCAACACAGGTGGACGGTTAGTCACCGGTGGCACTGCAAACGCTGGCGTATTGATTACAACTGGCGCCACCCCGTTTCATTTTGGCACCAACGGCGCTATTAATATGACAATTTTATCCGGCGGCAACGTCGGTATCGGGGACAGCAATCCAACCGTATTATTTGAGGTGAAGGAAGGTATCGCCTCTTTCTCATACAAGAACCAGGAAGGTTATGTGCTTCAGCTGACTGATTCCGATGGTAAGTGTCAGTATGATCCTGATTCAGGCGGACAAGTAGTGAGCTGTTCATCGGATGCCCGGCTAAAGACTAATATTGTGGACGCCGTCCCGGTACTAGACTATATCAATGGCATTAAGGTCCGTGATTACACAGTGATTGCCTCTGGACACCAGACAACCGGTGTGATCGCCCAGGAACTGCTCACCGCCGGCTACGATGAATTAGTCTCCCAGCCCGACGGTCCAGATGGACTGTACATGGTAGCGGAGCTTTCTACTTGGCGGTTGGTCAAAGGCATTCAGGAGCTGGATTTGAAACTGGCATCGCTGTCAGCAGAATTTGAGGCGCAACGCGTGGGCGATGTTGGCACTGGGGCGTTTAACCTCTCCGCCATCTTTTCAGGCGTAGTAGATATGTTCAAGGATACCTACCAAATCGTCTTTGAACAGGGAATTATTCGGGTGGCCAAAGGCTTCTTCAGTCAGGTCAATACAGAGGAGTTATGTATCGGTTCCACCTGCGTAACCGAGGTGCAGTTGAAGGCGCTGCTGGATAAAACCAATGTTGCGCCAAATGATAATCTGGGCCCAAGCCCGCGCCACACCAGAACCGACGCCAGAGGAAAGTGTGACCCCGGAGCCTAGCGTTACTCCTGAACCGACACCTGAGCCGACTCCAGAAAGTACTCCCGAACCCACCCCAGAAACCACCCCCGAATCCTAGTGATTTATAGCACGTCTAGCCGGTGGGAGGGCGTTTTTTGGAAAATCCGTGCTACCGGAGTACAATGAAGTCGTGCGATGATATTGTCTGAGATGGAGCGGTAACCGCCAGTTGACTGCTAACGTCTATAATTTATAATGAAGATGAAGAAGATGCCAAAGCAAAAAAATCAATTCTATTCCGTTATTTACGAGACCGACCCGGAAGGTGGCTATCTTGCATTTGTGCCGGAGCTGCCCGGTTGCCATAGTCAAGGCGATAATTTAGCCGAAACCAAGCGTAATATTAAAGAGGCGGTGGAAGTCTACTTAGAAAGTTTAGAAAAAAAGGGGACAAATTTACCAAAACGGGATATATTGTTGGGCTCTGTCGAGGTGGCGCTCTAATGAAGAGGCTACCTGCACTTACCGCTAAGCAGGTTATCCACATAATCAGAAAACTGGGATTTATTGAACACCGTCGTCGCGGATCGCACGCGGTGTTTTTTAATACACAAACCCAGCGACGCACCGTGATTCCATGTCATGCCGGAAAGACTATCAAACGGCCGCTTTTGTATGCAATCATTCATGATGACTTAAGAATTACCGTAGAGGAGTTTTTGAAATTACTATGATTGCAAAAAATCAGATTGGTGAAGAAAGTTTGGCCGAAGTCTGCCCTTACTGCCAGTCTAAGGATTTTGTTAAGCGCGGCTTACGGCAGAAAAAACTAGAGCGGGTACAGCTGTATTTATGCCGCAATCCGGTGTGTGGCCGCACTTTTACCGCCCGTTTTATTAAGGGCCATACCTACCCGCTCAATCTGATTATTGATGGCATCAGCTATTACAATCTGGGTTATGGGCTAGAGGAAACCTGCCGTCTGTTGGGAAAAAAGTTTGGCGTTAAACCGGATTACTCCACCCTGGCAGTCTGGATTAAGCAGTATGCCAGTCTCTGTCGTTATGCTCGCTTGCGCCCCTTCGCGCTGAAACTTTTCAAACCGGCCGACACGGTGGAGGTAGTTAATATGGCGCATCGGCAGATTTACCGTTTTCTTTACCACCGCGCTAAAATGTGGCTGACGCTCAAAGAGAGTTATCGACACCGCGGCTTTGCACCGTTGAAGGATTATCTGGATGGGGTCAGTAGCGAAACGCCGCATCAATATTTTCAACAAGGGCTGCGCATCTCCGAGGTGCGTTCAAAGTTTGACAAGGCGCAGATGATTGTGCGCGCCAAGAAAAATTATGCCAACGAACTGGCGAAGTTTGTCCTGCAGGCGGTCAGCGATAACAAAAAACGCCATGCCGTGCTGCAGCAGTTTATGCTGGCTAACGATTCTGTGACCGTCGCGGCCGAGGTGCCGGTCTACATTCGAAAAGAGGATATTGAACATATGGAAAACCAGCTTAACTTTAAAATTCTTGACGGGGAGAGTATAGAGCTAAGGGGACGCGCTGGCAAAACCAAGGCAATTTCGGCAGCGGAAGGCCTGCCCCGTCTGCTGACGGGCCACATCGACCTAGTGCAGGTCCGTAACGGCCAGATCCATATTCTGGATTACAAACCGAACGCCGCCAAGGAAAAACCGATTGAACAACTGACCTGGTATGCCCTGGCCTTGTCGCGGCTGACCGGTCTGCGGCTGTACGAGTTCAAATGCGCCTGGTTTGACGAAAAAGATTACTTTGAATTTTATCCCTTGCATGTGGTCAAGAAGATTCAGGAGCGCAAGCGGAAGCGGCGGGTCTATTTAAAAGCGCACGGCACTGCAGTGGAGATACCGGAGGAAAATGTCATTAAGATAGTCTAATTATGCCGTACGATAGTTTTAAAAGATTTGGCGTAAAGAAGCCAGTGCGATCTTTTCGGGACCTGGAAGTGTACCAGAAAACCCTAGAAAATTCAGTAATCATTTTTAAAAATCTGCGGCCACTGCTAGCGCGGCTAAAATTTCCCTTGCTAGAGAATATGATTAATTGTGCTTTGACTATCCCAGCTACTTTGGCGGAAGGGCATTCGATTAGATTCGGCGACCATAAGCAGGGACTATTATTGCTAGAAAAGGCCATGGCCGGGTGTAATAAAATGATCGTTTATTTGGAACAAGCCAGGGGTATTTACGGCAGCAAACTGGATGGGGATTTAGTCGAAGATTTGGTCAAAAAATATGCCGACGTAAGAACTAAAATCTTTCGACTCGAAAAAAGCTGGCAAAAGTTCACCCCGCCCCAGCGTTGATAACTAGTTTGTTTCCGAGCGGTAAAAATGTGAAAATTAAGCTAGTTAAAAACTTCATAACACGTCTTTAGTTCTGGAGCGTCCCAGTGCCGAAGTTGTCTTGTGCCGGCCTTTTGGCCTAACTCGTCCTGCCACCGAAATTGCAATCTCGGCACTGGGACTCGGCTCAACGCACAAACAATATCGGCACCGGGATGCTCGGCACTGGGGCGTCAAGTCCTATGCGATGGAATCCCTTTAAGAAACGGGATCTTCCGGTGGCGGTCGCCGAGATAGGGCAAGACCAATATACTGGCGCGGATTATGCGCCGGATGTCGCGTCAGCCCAAGTAGTTAGTAGTGAACTCCCAGCCGAGACGATGGTTTTAGATGAGTTTGTGGCGACCGAAACGGCCACCACCCGTACGCTCACGCGCCTAATCCGTGGCGTGCTGATTGCTCTGGTAGCTCTGCTGCCAGTTTTTATTCTGCCCTTTACGGCTCCAGGCGAAGTACTGACTAGTAGTAAGCAGTTGCTACTCTATACTGCAGATATTGTTTTATTGGTGCTGTGGTTGGTATTAATTATGAGGCAGAATGGTGTGGTACTGAAGCGGAGCGGTCTGGAGTGGGGAATACTGGGATTACTGGTGGCCGGTTTCCTGGCGGCGGCCTTTTCGCAACTGCCATTTGCCAGCTTTCTGGCCGGCGGCGGCTGGCTGACCCTGGCCAGTGGCTTGCTGTTTTTCTTTTTACTGATTAACTTCTTTTCGGCTGAGGAGATTCCTGGTTTAAGCCGTTGGCTGCTGCTAGGCGGAACGGTAGCGGTACTACTGACTTTACTAGCGGTCTTTAGCCTGCCGTTAATAAGCTGGCTGACGGGTGGAGCAGTGACCTTAACCACGGTCGGTTCACTTAATGCCCTAGGAGCTCTAGCGGTACTACTGTTAATATTGAGCTTGAGTAATAGCGCAGTGATACCGGAAGCGGCCTGGTCTGAGTCAGGCGTTACTGATTACACGCTAGAGCTGCCCAAAGCAACTGGTTGGTGGCGAGTGGTCAAGTTGGCAGCCGCTACCTCATCCGCCTTACTATTAGTAGCCATTAACTGGTGGGTGTTTTACTTGGTATTGGCGGTCGGTATGGTAGTGATAATTATCGCGCCGGGGTTTGTACAGCGTACTACCGGCTGGAAGCTAAAGTTTGGGGCAGCGCAGCTGTTGGCACCCCTGATCATTCTCGTACTCGCGCTTTTGCTGATCTTTTCCAGTACCTATTTTAGTTTTAATTTGCCGGGCAAGGCTGACTTACCAATTGAGGTTTCGCTGACCCAGTCTAGTTCCAGCAAAATTGCCGGCCGAGCCTTGCTTGCCAAGCCAGTGCTGGGTTACGGGCAGGAAAATTTTGCTCTAGCCTTTGACCGTTTCAAAGACAACTCACTTAACTACACGCAGTTCTGGTCGGCGCGCTTTCCTAACTCGGCCTCGGAGTTTTTTAACCTACTAATTGAGCAAGGGATTTTAGGTACAGTCGCCTGGCTCTTCTTCTTTGGCTCGTTATTCTATTATGCTCTGCGGCGGCAGAATAATGTGCTAACGGCTACCCATGTCTGGCTGGTGATGCCGACCCTGGCAGCGGCCGTGGCGTTGTGGTTTCTTTATCCCTACGCCATCACGCACCATTTTGTTTTTTGGTTTTTGGCTGGACTGTTGGCTATTGTCCTGGCCACGCCGGAAAAGGAATGGCGGGTGCGCATGGACGACTCCTCGTTATCCTCCATCACTGCTTCTTTGGCCTTTGTGTTGGTGTTGGTCTTGGGTTTAGTTGGTGGCTATATGCTGGTACAAAGGTATGCTGGTGAAATATATTTCGCTAAAGCGGCAAAGTTAGAACTCGACAGTCCAGAAAAAGTGGAGCAGGCCATTGGCTACCTGACTACGGCGGTTAACACTGACCAGCATGACTTGCGTTATCTCAACAGCTTCTCCTCATTGGTGCTGAATCGTCTACAACAGGAGCTGAATAATACTAAAGATAAACCAGAAGAGGTGCGGGCTCGCGTGCAAAATCTCTCGGTAGCCATTATTCAAGCGGCCCAACGTATGCAGGCCAACTTGGGCAATGATGCAGCTGCCTGGCTCAACTCGGGCTTGGTGTTTGAGAATATTATGACGCTCGTGCCGGATGCCGACGGGGCGGCGATTAGCGCTTACGAACAATATCGCAGACTGGCGCCGCAGGACCCAGTTGGGCCAGTTCACCTAGGTAGTATCTACCTGGCTCGGGCCGATAATACCATTGCGGCGATTAATAACGCTAAGGCTAATAAGCAGGAGGTAAAAAACGAAACCGAACTGCGGGCGCGGGTGAAAGAGGATTATATTAAGGCGGAGATTAGCTTTAAGCAGGCAATCGAATTAAAACGCGATCTTGCCACCGCGCTTTATAACCTCGGTATTGTTTATGAGCGGCAGAATAAGTTGACTGATGCGATTAAACAGCTGGAGTTGACTCGCACCGCCAACCCGAGTGATGCTGGGTTACCCTTTGAGTTGGGGTTGCTTTACTACCGTAACAACAAAAAAACCGAGGCGATTGGTCAGCTACAACAAGCCGTCAGTTTGTTTAAAGACTTTTCCAACGCGCGCTGGTACCTGGCTTTGATGCTGGAGGAAAGGGGTGACCTAGATGGGGCTAAGGCGCAGTTGCGCGAGATACTGGCTTTGGAGGTTAATAAAGACAACCAGACGGTTAAGGATAAGTTAGCCGCCCTAGAAAGTGGCCAGCGAGAGTTGCCACCTAACGAAGCGACTGATAAGCAACCGCTACCGTAAAGCATGGGAATTTGGGGGAAAATTAAGATTTTAGGAAGCCAGCTGGCCCCGCGGCGCGGGGCCAGCTGGCTTGTCTTGTTAATACTGGCGGCAGTGATCCTTCCTGCCTGGCAGATTTATCGGCCGCTGGATGGTCAGGCCAGTGAAAAAATTGAGTTTGTGATCGCGCGCGGCGAGACGCCGCGCGCGGTGGCTGATCGGCTAGCCATGGCTGGTCTGATTCGTTCGCCAGAATTTTTTTGGTGGTACGCGCGGCTGATCTGGCAGGCTGGTGACTTTCAGGCCGGGAAATACAAACTATCACCGGCTGATAGCACGGCTACCATCGTCCAGCTATTTGCCGAGGGCCGAGCGGAGTCCAATGATATTAAAGTCTTAATCTATGAAGGGATGAACTTGGCCGACATCGATAAGCTAATGGCGCAGGCCGGACTGATTCGCCTGGGTGAGTTACTAAATAAAGCAAATCTAAGTTTGGAAGGCCAGTACTTTCCCGATACTTATCGCTTTTGGCCGACCGTCTATGATTCGGCCGGGGAGATTAAGGCTAGGTTGCTCGAAAACTTTACCACTAAAACTACTGATTTGCGTGAGTTCAATCAGTTAAGCGAGACCGAGTTCCAGCGGATTTTGGTCGTTGCTTCGCTTTTAGAAAAAGAAGTGCCTAAAATTGAGGAGATGCGCACTGTCTCGGGCATTATTCAAAACCGTCTACGCAAGGGGATGCGGCTACAAATCGATGCCACCACTGGTTATGCCGCCTGTCTGCCTAAGTTTGAAAAAGGTCAGTATTGTGATGTCAGCCAGGCCAATATTGTGGCTAATCTAAAGAATCCCAATCCCTACAATACCTACGCCAATGCTGGCTTACCGCCTGGCCCGATCACCAACCCCGGCTTGCGTGCGATCGAGGCGGCAATCAATCCTTTGCCGAGCGAGTATTATTTTTATCTCTCCACGCGTGACGGCCGCACTATCTACAGCAAAACCGGTGCCGAGCACGAAGCCAACCGCCGCAAATATCTCGGCCGTTAGCCGCAATTAAGTGTGTAATTATAGCGCGATCGCGCTATAATTAGCAGATATGAAAAGTAAGTTTATTGCAGGTATTTTGGATTTATTGGAAAAAATCCCGACCCGGAGGTTCGTGCCTAGAGAATATGACAAAACTTGGTACAATCTCAGTCGTCGTAAACTCGTTTTCCGTGATCAGAGAAACAGATGGCAGCTAACTAAGTCTGGTGAACAATGGGCCAAGCGCGCTCGCATTAACTACTTCAAAGAAAGACATAAAGCCTGGGATGGTAACTGGCGAGTAATAATTTTCGATATTCCCAAAGAGCTGCACAATAAAAGAAACTATTTTCAAAAACGGTTAAAAAGTTTTGATTTTTTTCCTTTACAAAAAAGCGTTTACGTTTTCCCTTATCCCTGCGAGGAAGAGTTGGCAATCATAGGCCAGCAATATAAGGTAACAGATTACATCGACGTCCTATTGGCTAATAACCTTGGGTTTAAAGAAGAAAAGATTCGCAAACACTATGGTTTATAGAGCGTCTACAAGTGTACAATTATAGCGCGATCGCGCTATAATTGTACACTTGGTGGATAGGGATTTTTTTGCTAACTTTAGCTCATGCTAAAAACCGAGGCAGTGGAGAAGGTAGCCGAGTTGGCACGACTCAAACTCTCGCCAAACGAGGCAGAAAGATTTCAAAAAGAATTAGGGACAATTTTGGAGTTTGTCGAACAACTGAAAGCCTTAGATGTAGGAAGCATTTTACCCACTACTAGTATTAGTGGAGTGGTGAATGTGGCGCGAGAAGATGAGATGGCCGCCCAAGTTAATTGGACGAGCCTCTCGCCTCGTCTCCGGCGAGTCGGAGCGGGCGCCCCAGAGGGGCGGGAGCAGTTATTAAAACAAGCGCCAGAGCGGAAAGGCGACTTTATTAAGGTCAAAGCGATACTGGGAGAGAAAATAGAAAATAGAAAGTAGAAAATGGAGGCAGATAGATTTAAGCAGTTAACCATAAGAGAAGTGCAAACCGGTATCAAAACTGGTGAGTTTTCAGCCGAAGAATTACGAAAGGAATTTTTAACCAAGATTGAAAAAGAAAATCCTAATTTAAATGCTTATCTTTCGGTCTTTTCGGAAAAGCTAACTGACACACCAGCTGGCGCTTTACATGGCGTTCCCCTGGCTATCAAAGACAATATCAACTTAGCTGGGCAAATCACTACGGCTGGTTCAAAAATTTTGGCCAGTCATCGTTCGGTCTACGATGCCGCGGTAATTAGCAAATTGCGTGCCGCCGGAGCGACTTTTTTAGGCAAGACCAATTTAGATGAGTTTGCCATGGGTTCCTCCACCGAAAACTCTGCTTTTGGCGTAACTAAAAATCCATGTGATCCCACGCGCGTAGCCGGCGGTTCCAGTGGTGGCTCGGCCGCCGCGGTGGCGGCTGGCCTGGCGGTGGCGGCACTTGGTTCCGATACGGGTGGTTCAATTCGACAGCCCGCCGCTTTTTGCGGCGTGGTGGGGCTGAAGCCAACCTACGGCCGGGTCTCGCGCCATGGCTTAATTGCGATGGCCTCCAGTCTCGATCAGATCGGGCCGCTTACTAAAAATGTTTTTGACTCCGCCTTGCTTCTAAATGTACTTAGCGGCCGCGATCCAATGGACTCCACCTCGGTTGATCAGCCAATAGTTGATTTTACCGCCAATTTAGACAAGCCGATCAAGAATTTAAAAGTGGCGGTGCCAAAAGAATATTTTGGGTCTGGTCTCGACTCCCAGGTAAGCGAGACTGTTACGCGAGCGATTAGCCAGTTGCAAGAGCTCGGTGCCAAAACCGAGACGGTTAGTCTGCCGCATAGCCAGTATGCGCTAGCCGCCTACTATTTAATCATGCCGGCGGAAGTCTCCTCTAACCTGGCCCGGTTTGACGGGGTGCGCTATGGCTTAGCTGAAGCTGGTGATGATCTGCTCGACACCTATCTGGCCAGTCGTTCGGCTGGGTTTGGAGCGGAAGCCAAACGGCGGATTATGCTTGGCACCTATGCCTTGTCGGCGGGCTATTATGACGCCTACTATCTACGCGCCCAAAAGGTGCGTACCTTAATTCGCCAGGACTTTGAAAAAGTTTTTGAAAAGTTTGATATAATCGTAGGACCAACTACTCCTACCACCGCCTTTAAAATCGGCGAGAAGAAGGACCCGTTGGCGATGTATTTGGCGGA
>Ga0075896_104_pt1 | contig 12169 bp, 11 predicted proteins | sample RifGroA1_FD_68319 | JGI IMG/M metagenome (GOLD analysis project Ga0075896, IMG submission 68319) | Parcubacteria bacterium GW2011_GWA1_49_11
TTTGGGCACTACGACAGCAGACTATACCCAACCCTCCTCATGGTTTCCCGCCGCTTCTTTTACTCCCACAGTTAGTAAAGTTCAGTACTTTACCCTTTCCATCCCTTCTTTAAAAATGTTTGACGTTCCTGTAGAAATAAACGGCGCAGATCTCAAGAAAAACCCCATTCAATTTCCCGGGACCGCCGTTCCCGGAACTTATGGCAATACTGTCATTTTCGGCCATTCCAGTCTGCCCCAGTTGTACAAACCGGACAACCCTATTACCATTTTTAATCCCATTGTCAAAGCCAGGATTGGTGAAGAAATTTATGTCAATTACGACGGGGTAAATTACAAATATGTAGTCAGAAATATTACGGAAGTTAAACCCGAGCAAATTGAAGTCTTGGCCCAGCGCTACGACAAACACGAACTCACCCTCATCACCTGCGTCCCTCTGGGCACTTACCTGCGCCGCCACGTCCTGCGCGCCGAACTGGTCAACTAAATGACTAAGTATTGACAAATCAATGAGTTCGAATTAACATAGCCTCATGACTAAATTGCAAATTACTTTGACGGATGAGGACCAGCTTCTGTCTATGCGGGCGGCGGTTTTAGGCTACGATGTGACCAAATATGCCAAGTTTGTCTTGGCCCAGGATGCTATTGAACAACTAGCAACTGTGCCAACTTTCGTAGCCACACCTAAAATGAATTCATCGTTGAAAAAAGCCTTGAAAGACGACAGTCTTGGAAAATCAGTAGAGTCAAAACTAGAGCTATTTTTACTCAACAAAAACCATAATAGTTTTCGGTAGCCATAATGAAGTCTATTAATCGTCGTCCAAGCTATAATTATCCTATGTTAATGTGGGTAACTGTAAAGACTTTTAATACCCGGCTGGATGCGCAAGTAGCCAAAGGCCTGCTTGGAGCTAACGGGATTTTGTCTAGAATTTCCTCCGATGACGCGGGTGGGATGTACCCTTTTCCGCTTCAGCCAAATCCCAACGGTGTTAAACTTTTAGTTAGTAAGACAGACGAAGCAAAAGCCCGAGAGTTACTTAAAGCCTCTTGAAGGGCCACGCCCTTTTGATATCCGTCCCACCTTTCAGGTGGGATTTTATTTCTATTGGTTCTAGTTTTGAAGTCTGGTAAAAACAGCTAATCTGTTAAATTTCCGCGCCAAACTAGTCAACTAACCTAAAATATTCTCTAATTTCTTTTGGCCATAATTCTACAGAAACTTTGTCGCAAACGTAGGGCACATTCTTTCTATCAACCCATTTACCATCCACCACGTCATCGCCGGGAACGATTTGTCTCGAAAGAGCTTTACATCTATACCATTTTAACGAAGTATCTTTTGGCGTTCTGCTGCTGGCTACATACACGATACCCGTAACGAGAACACTTGCCTCCTCATAAATTCCTCTTCTAACCGCATACTCATCTGGCTCACCATCTTGCTTCGTTTCGCCGGGTAAATGCCATTTATCGCTCATCAAAGACGCTCCATCATCGTCCACCTTTTTTACCACAAGCACTTCATCCCCAAATTCTACAATTGTCACAACAGCCTCTTTTCTAACCATTGGCGGTATAATATCACAGCATGAATTATTTGGGAATTGATTATGGAGAGGTCAGAGTTGGGGTGGCATTAGCAACTGGTCCACTGGCTGAACCGTTGACAACTGTCAAGACCGAAAAGGCGATTCACTCAATTAAACAGCTAATTTCCAAACACCAAATTGACGCCGTTGTCATGGGGGATTGCCAGGAAAGTTTTTTAAACGAGCTCTCGAATTTAGTCGTCGTTTATTGTGTCGACGAAACTCTTTCGTCTCATGATGCTCGGCAATCTTTACTCCACACTACGCAAAAAAAACGCCGCGTCAACGAACACGCCGCCGCCGCAGCCGTAATTTTGCAAAATTGGTTGGACGCCTCCCCCTCTTACGACGAACAAAGTGAGACGCGAAAAATTTAGAAAAATTTTTCGATTTAAGAGGGGGAATGAGGGGGTGATACAGATAAATTTTGCTTGACTAGAAACTCGCATCATAGTAAAGTCACCTGTGATGTTCAAAAATGTTATTGCCCCAGTCCAAGCTTGGTTACTGTCCCAAGGCCGATGTGTAGGTTGTGGTACCGATCTTGTTTCTGGCAAGTCCTCAAAACATTCTCAAGGCACCAAAATTACCTGTAGCAAGTGTGGCCGCATTTTCATCAAAGAGTCTTCATCTGATAAATTTCGCCGTGCCCTCTTCGAGGAGGTTTAGTCGTGAAATATTTGGTCGGTTTGTCTTTGGCAACTGTCATCCTGGCTTTTTTTGGCTTTGCTTGGTGGACTGGCCAACTAGCCCCCGCCAATTCCACAGATGAAAAAACCTACTCTTTTATTATTCCTCTCGGCCAGTCGGCTTCCCAAACGACAACCAGTCTTTTTTCCCAAAAATTAATTCGTTCTCAACTGGCCGCCAATTTATATTTAAAGTTTTCCGGCCTAGACAAAAAAATTCGCCCGGGAACCTATTTTCTTTCTCCTAGCCTCCACCTTAAACCACTTTTGGAGTCTTTAACCGCCGGCCCCCGAGACGTTTGGATCACTTTTCCCGAAGGCTGGCGCCGGGAACAGATTGCCACTCGGTTAGCTGCTAATCTCCAGACTTTTAACCCCCAGACTTTTCTTACTCTTACCGCCACTCTCGAAGGCCGGCTTTTTCCCGATACCTATCTTATTCCTACCTATGCAACCGAAGAAGATTTAGTCACCATGCTCACCTCTAATTTCTCCCGCAAAGTCGGATTCATAGACCCGGACGATCTCATTCTGGCGTCTTTGGTAGAGAGGGAAACTCGCCGCCCATCAGACCGGCCAACCGTGGCCGGGATTCTCAAAAAGCGCCTGGCTGCCGGCTGGCCTCTTCAAGTGGATGCCACGATCCAGTATGCCCGTGGGGATTGGTCCCCAATTACCAACACCAGAATTCCTTCTGTATACAATACATATATCCACCTAGGGCTTCCTCCCACCCCCATTGCCAACCCTGGTCTAGATTCAATCAATGCTGTCAGAAATCCCAAAAATACCCCCTACTGGTACTATTTACATGACGCCCAGGGAGAGATTCATTACGCCACCACCATTAGTCAACATAATTCCAATGTTGACAAATACTTACGGGACTGATATAACCAGAAGTATTGAATAACCCCAGGTGGCAGTTGTGTCGCCGGGGCTTTTTGCGCTAACTGATGCCAGCAACCCGCCGACTCAACTGGGGACAGGAATCCGCCCATCTTCCTCCCCTAAATTTGATCCAGGTTCAGCACGACTCATGGCAGTGGTTTTTAAAGTCCGGTATTGGCGAAGGTATCACTGAAATTTCCCCCATCGAAGATTTTACCGGTAAAAATTGGTTGTTAGAGTTTGGTGCTTATTCTGTAGAAAAAGCCAAAATTACTCCCCAGCACGCCATCCGCAAAGGCCTGACTTACTCCTCGGCATTACGGGTTGTAGCCAAACTAACCAACAAACAAACCCACAAGACCACCTCAGCCGAGGTTTTCTTAGGCGACATTCCCCAGATGACTTCCCGGGGCACCTTCATTGTCAACGGTGTCGAACGGGTCGTCGTCAGTCAAATTGTCCGTTCTCCCGGAGTTTACTTTGGCGCCGAGTTAGACGCTGCTTCCGGCAAAGTTCTGCACACCGCCGAACTTCGTCCTATCAGAGGCACTTGGTTGGAATTTGAAACTTCCCGTGCCGATATTATTTCCATCAGAATTGACCGCCGCCGCAAGTTTTTGGCTACTACTGTTCTTCGGGCCATGGGTATGTCCGACTTTCCCGCAGGCCTAGAAGCTACTGCCGTCAAAGATGCTACCAAAACCACCGAAGATGCCCTGATTGAAATCTACAAAAAGATGCGCCCCGGCGAACCCATTGTTTTGGAAAATGCTCAAAAATTGCTTTTTGATCTCTTCTTCAATCCCCGCCGCTACGATTTGGGTGAAGTAGGCCGTTACAAAATCAACCGCCGTCTGGGCAGCACCTCCGATTCCCGGATTTTAACCCGCGACGATTTAGTGGCTACGATTAAATATCTTATTGGTCTCTCCAAAGGCATTGGCCGGACCGACGACATTGATAACCTGGCCAATCGCCGGGTCCGCCGGGTAGGGGAAATCGTTACCCAGACTGCTTACCGCGAAGGCCTGTTGCGCCTGGAACGGGCCATCCGGGAAAAAATGAGCCTGGTTTCTACCGAAGAGCTGGTAACTCCTACCCAATTAGTCAACGCCCGCCCGGTCATTTCTGCCATCAATCAATTCTTCAGAAGCTCTCAACTTTCTCAAATCATTGACCAAACCAACCCCTTATCCGAAATCGACCATTTGCGCCGGTTGTCTGTTTTTGGCCCCCAGGGACTAACCCGCGAACGCGCCTCTTTTTCCATCCGGGACATCAATGCTTCCCAATATAGCCGCATTGACCCTGTCCGCTCTCCAGAAGGCCCAAACATTGGTTTGATTACCTATCTTGCTCTCTACGCCCGGATCAACACATTCGGCTTCCTGGAAGCCCCCTACAGAAAAGTAGTAAAAGAAAACGGCAAAATGAAAGTCACTTCAGAAATTGTGTATGTCGACGCCGAAAATGAAGCCCAATTCCACATTTCCCACAGCGATTTTCAAACCGACGCTAAAGGCTATATTTTAGATAAGTGGCTGCCTATCCGCTTCCAAAACGAGTTTACTGAAGGCCCCGTAGACCAAGTTGACTTAGTAGATGTAGTAGCCCGCCAGGTAGTGGGTACTTCGGCTGCCCTGATTCCTTTCCTGGCCCACGACGCCGCCAACCGGGCCTTGATGGGTACCAACATGCAGACTCAAGCTGTGCCTTTAATCAAGGCTACCGCCCCCGTGGTCGGCACGGGGCTTGAAAAAGAAGTCTCCGCCGCCCTGGGTTGGTCGATTTACGCTACTCATTCCGGTGTCGTATCGTATGTCGATGCCGACAAAATTGTTCTTAAGTTGGACAAAAAACCCGCCGAACCCATTTCTACAGAAGATATTGTTTTCAAAGCTGACTTGCAGACTTTCCACCTCACCAAATTTAAACGCACTTCCCACAGTACCAATTTTTCTCAAAATGCCGTAGTTACCGCGGGCCAAAAAGTTACCCCCGGCACATTACTGGCCGACGGTCCGGCTACCGAAAACGGTGAGATAGCTTTGGGTCAAAACATGCTCATTGCCTATGCCTCGTATGACGGTTTGGGTTACGAAGACGCGGTGGTCATTTCCGACAGGCTTGTGACTCAAGACTTACTAACTTCTATCCATATTGAGGAATACGAAGCCGACGTTGTCGATACCAAATTAGGCCCGGAAGAGCTCACCCGCGATATTCCCAATGTCGGAGAAATCTATTTAGCCAACCTAGACGAAGGCGGTATCGTTACCGTCGGTTCCGAGGTTAAACCCAACGATATTTTAGTCGGCAAAATTGCCCCCAAAGGCGAAACCGAGCTGTCTGCCGAAGAGCGGCTCCTGCGCGCCATTTTTGGCGAAAAAGCCAGAGATGTCAGAGATACCTCTCTGCGCATGCCTCACGGCGAACGCGGTATTGTGGTGGATATCCACGTTTTAGACCGGGACACCGGAGACGAACTGCCTCCCGGCACCAACAAACGGGTCGTGGTCAAAGTAGCTCAACTTAGAAAAATCACCGTCGGAGACAAGCTGGCCGGCCGGCACGGAAACAAAGGCGTCATCAGCAAGATTGTTCCCGCCGCTGACATGCCCCATCTGTCCGACGGCACTCCCGTAGACATCATGATTTCCCCTCTGTCAGTTTTGGCCCGTATGAATCTAGGCCAGCTTTTGGAGGCTCGTTTGGGTTGGGCCATGAGCAAACTCGGCCAGACCGTCGCCGTCCCCGTCTTTGAAAGAATTTCCGAAGATCAAATTGCCGCCAGCATGACCAAAGCCGGCCTGCCTGTCTCTGGAAAAACTACTCTTATCGATGGCCGCACCGGGCAGCCTTACGAACAAACCGCCGTGGTGGGTATCGGCTACATTCTCAAACTGCACCACATGGTGGAAGACAAAACCCACGCCCGCTCCACCGGTCCTTACTCTCTTATTACCCAACAGCCTCTAGGTGGTAAAGCTCAAATGGGTGGTCAGCGTATGGGAGAAATGGAAGTCTGGGCTCTCGAGGGTCACAAAGCCGCCTACACTCTCCAAGAAATGCTCACCATCAAATCCGACGACGTCGTTGGCCGGGCCAAAGCTTTCGAAGCCATTGTTAAAGGTACCGAGATTCCCAGCTCATCTGTTCCTGAATCTTTCAACGTCTTGGTTAAAGAGCTGCAAAGTTTGGGCTTACAAGTTCTGCCTCAAGGCGTCCAATTAAAACCCGCTTTAGTAGAGGAGGTAGCCACCAATGGCCAGTAAAACTATCGATCATCAGGATTCATTTAAAAACATTCTGGACTTTAAGGGCCTGCAGATTAAGCTGGCCTCTCCGGACATCATCAAAAATTGGTCTCATGGTGAAGTTACCAAGCCCGAAACTATCAACTACCGCACTCTCCGCCCCGAAAAAGATGGATTATTCGACGAACGCATTTTCGGCCCCGTCAAAGATTGGGAATGTTACTGCGGTAAATACAAGCGCATCCGCTACAAGGGCATCATTTGTGACAAGTGTGGCGTCGAAGTTACTCAATCCCGCGTCCGCCGCGAACGCATGGGCCACATTACCCTGGCTTGTCCCGTGGCCCACGTCTGGTATTTCAAAGGCGCCCCTTCCCGGTTGTCTTTACTTTTAGACACTTCTCCCAAAGCTTTGGAGTCCGTCATCTATTTTGCTCAATACCTAGTCACCAGTGTTGATTCCAAGCAGCAAACTGCCACCGTCGAAACTTTGCAAAAAACGGCCGAAATTGCCAAAGGCAAAGTCAAAACCGAATTTGCCGCCAAATTAGCCGCCCTGCAAGCCGATTTCGACAAGCAGTTAGCCGATCTCACCTCTTCAGATTTAAATGAAGCCTCCAAAGCTCTAGCCGAAGGTCAGATCAAAGCCAAATTAAAACAACAGACCAAAAACTTGGAAGATGCATCAGCCGCCGAAGTCTCCTCTACCGCCGCCCTATACGATCGCTTAGTCGATATTGTTAAGCACTTAACCCTGGCTACTATTATTACCGAAGAAGAATACGCCAAACTCGCCGAACACCAAGTCGCCGATTTCTTTGAAGTGGGTATGGGTGCCGAAGCTGTTTTGGAAGCCGTCGTTCAATTAAACCTTGATCAGTTGGCTGCCGATTTGCGCCAAGAAGTTTCTACCACTTCCGGTCAACGCCATATCAAAGCCACCAAGCGCCTGCGGGTTGTTGATGGCATGCGCCGGGCCGCTGTTGACCCTGCCTGGACTATTCTTAAGATTCTTCCCGTCATTCCTCCGGACCTGCGCCCCATGGTTCAGCTCTCCGGCGGCCGTTTTGCCACTTCCGATTTAAACGATCTGTATCGCCGGGTCATCAACCGAAACCACCGTCTCAAGCATTTGATGGATCTGGGCGCCCCGGAAATCATTTTAAGAAATGAAAAGCGTATGCTCCAGGAAGCCGTCGATTCTCTCATTGATTCTTCCCAGCACGCCGCCCGGGTTACCCGCCGCCCCGCCGCCGCCCATTCCCGCTCTTTGTCTGATATGTTGCGGGGCAAGCAAGGCCGCTTCCGCCAAAACCTCTTAGGCAAACGCGTCGACTATTCCGGCCGGTCCGTCATTGTGGTTGGACCAGAGCTCAAACTTAATCAATGTGGACTACCTAAAGAAATGGCCTTGGAAATGTTCAAGCCTTTTGTCCTGCGCCAAATGATCGTTCAAGGGTTAGCACCAAACGTCAAGTCTGCCAAAAATATTTTGGAGACCCGGCCTCCGGAAGTTTTCGATATTTTGGAAGAAATTACCAAAAACCACCCCGTCCTGCTCAACCGGGCTCCTACTCTGCACAAACTTTCCATCCAAGCTTTTTACCCGGTGCTTATCGAAGGCTCCGCCATCAGGATTCACCCCTGTGTCTGTGCCGGCTTTAACGCCGATTTCGACGGAGACCAAATGGCTGTCCACGTTCCCATCTCTGCTGCCGCCATTGAAGAGGCCAAGACCTTGATGATGCCCGAATCTAATTTGCGAAAGCCCGCCGACGGCACCCCTATTACCATTCCTTCCACCAAAGAAATGGCCTTGGGTAATTACTTCCTGACTTCCATCGACGAAACATTGCCTACCTATCCATCGGCCTTAACCGCTCCCGAAGCCATGTTGATTTATCACACCGGCCGGCTTAAACTGCGCCAAAAAGCCTTGGTTCAGCTGCCCACCGGTCCGGTCGAAGAAACCACCGTCGGCCGCTTAATTTTCAACGATATTCTTCCCGAAAAACTGCAATTCTTAAACGAAGCTGTCCGCAGATCGACAGTTGTTTCTCTCTTTGCCAAGGCCTTCAAATTCTACGACATCGACGTGGTAGTCAAACTTGTCGACGACATCAAACGCTTAGGTTTCTGGGCCGGCACTATCTCCGGCCTGTCAGTCAGTATTACCGACTGTGTTATTTCTCCCGACCGGGACGCCATTATCGGTACTGCCAACCAATCCGTTTCCGAAATTGAGCAAAATTTTGCTACTGGTTTAATTACCGCCGAAGAAAAGAAACGTCTTAGCCAGGAAGTTTGGTTGGAAACTACCGACAAATTAGCCGACGCCACTTGGGAATTAATTACTCCAGACAACCCCATCCGCTTCATGGTCGACGCTCAAGCCGGCCGGGTTTCCCGCGAACAGGTCAAACAGCTCTCCGCCATGCGTGGACTCGTGGTCGATCCTTTGGGCAATATCGTCGATTTGCCCATCAAGAGTAACTATCGTCAAGGCTTCTCCACTTTCGAATACGTCAACGCCGCCCGCGGTGAAAGAAAAGGTCTCTCCGATACCTCCATTAGAACTGCCGACGCCGGATACTTAACCCGCCGTTTGGTCGACGTGGCCCACGACGCCATCATTAGGGTCGAAGACTGTGGTACCACCGCCGGAGTTACAGTTTCCCGCTCTTCCCGAAGACCAAAAGTCTTTTTGGCCCGGCTTTTTGGCCGCATTCTGGCCGCCGACGTCGTTTCTAAGACCAAGAAAGTTCTCATCCCCGCCGGAACGGTTCTCGACGAAAAACACCTATCCACTATCGAAGAAGCGGGCATTTCAGAAGTCACTATCCGCTCCGTTCTCACCTGTAACGCTCCTTACGGACTATGTGCCACCTGTTACGGCTTAAATCTAGCCACCATGGAACTGGCTAAGCTCGGCGACCCGGTGGGCATTATTGCCGCTCAAAGTATCGGTGAACCAGGCACCCAGATGACCCTGCATGGTAAGCGCGGATCCATCTCTGCCGGTGGCGTGGACGTGACCCAAGGATTGCCCAGAGTCGAAGAGCTTTTTGAATCCCGAACTCCCAAGCTGGTTTCTCCTCTGGCCGAAATTTCCGGAAAAGTCGAAGTTGTAGAGACCGACTCTGGCTACAAGATGCGTATCAGAAACACCGCTGTCAAACCCATTGAAGAAAAAGAGTACTTAATTCCTTTGACCGCCGAGCTCAAAGTAGCTGACGGTGATCTAGTTACCATCGGCACTCAACTGGCCGCCGGATCTTTGGACATCAAAGAAGTTTTGGAAGTCCGGGGTCTGCGTGGCGCCCAGGAATACCTCATCGAAGAAATTCAGCTGGTGTATGAATCTCAAGGTATTCCCATTCACGACAAACACTTTGAAGTTATTGTCAGAAAAATGTCTGACCGGGTCCGGGTCCTTTCTTCCGGAGACACTACTCTCCTGCCCGGAGATATCATTGACCGCCACACTTTCGAGAAAGAAAATGCCCGGATTTTGGCCGAAGGTGGAGAACCCGCTACCGCCCAAGTCGTCATCCTGGGCATTACCCGGGCCGCTCTCAAGACCGGCTCATGGCTGTCTGCCGCATCCTTTATTGAGACCACTTCCCAATTGGCCGATGCCGCCATTGAGGGCCGCACCGATCCGCTCTTGGGACTTAAAGAAAATGTTATAATTGGTCGCCTCATCCCTGTCAGTCCCGAGAGAGCCGCTTATGCCCACAATTAATCAGCTCATCAGACACTCTCGTGCCCGTAAGGTTAAAAAGGTCAAGGCTACCGCCTTGCGCCGTTCTTTTAACGCCAAGGACCGGGAATTTGTCGATACCAAAGATCCTTTTAAGCGGGGAGTAATTACTCTGGTCCGGACTATGACTCCCAGAAAGCCCAATTCAGCTCTAAGAAAAGTCGCCCGGGTCCGGCTGTCCAACAAAACCGAAGTCACCGCTTACATTCCCGGCATCGGTCACAACCTGGCCGAGCACGGCATCGTTCTTATTCGTGGTGGCCGGGTCAAAGACCTGCCTGGTGTTAAATACCACATTGTCCGGGGTAAATTTGACGCTACGGGAGTAGAATCCCGCCGCCAAGGCCGTTCCCGTTATGGTACTAAGGCCACCTCCGGTCCAGCCACTGCCGCCGCTTCCTAAAAACACTATGCGATCTAAACCAAGCCAAATCAGACCCATCTCCCCGGATCCCATTTACCACCATCCTTTGGTGACCAAACTCATCAACAACATTATGCTGGATGGTAAAAAATCTGTGGCCCAAAAACAGGTCTACCAAGCCCTAGCCTTGCTTAAATCCGAAGCCAATCCAGATCCCTTAGCCGTATATCTCCAAGCCGTGGAAAACATCCGGCCCCAAATGGAAGTCCGTTCCCGGCGGATTGGTGGGGCCGCTTACCAAGTTCCCGCCCCGGTCCGTGGGGCTCGTAAAGATTCTTTGGCCCTGCGCTGGCTGATTGCCGCTGCCCGTGATCGGTCTAATTCTCAATACCACAGTTTTGGTCAAAAACTAGCTGCCGAAATTACCGACGCTCTCAACAATTCCGGAGCCGCCATTAAAAAGAAGTTAGATATGCACCGTATGGCCGAAGCCAACAAGGCCTTTGCTCACTTTAGGTGGTAAACGTATGGCCAGATATACCGGACCAAAAAACAGATTAAGCCGCCGCGAAGGCGTAGACTTGTTCGGCAAAGGCACTAAATTACGCCGCTCTACTGTTCCTCCAGGCCAACACGGTCCTAAAGGTACCCGCCGTCTTTCAGACTATGGTGCCCAGCTCCGGGAAAAACAAAAAGCCAAGCGTATTTACGGTCTGACCGAAAAGCAGTTCCGCCGCACTTTCCAGGAAGCCGCCAGTCACCCCGGTAACACCGGAGAAATCTTCTTTACTCTTCTGGAAACTCGGCTGGATAATGTCGTTTTCCGTTTAGGATTCGTGCCTACCCGGGCCATGGCCCGCCAGATAGTTGGCCACCGTCACATCTTGGTCAATGGCAAAATTGTCAACATTCCCTCCTACCGGGTTCGCCCCGGTGACGTCATCACCTTAGGTTCTAACATCCAGCTTCCAGCTTCCGAAAATCCGTCTCTTCCTGCCTGGGTCTCCCGCCAAGGGCCAGCCGGCCGGGTAGACCGTCTGCCTCAAAGAACCGATATTGACACTAGCATTCACGATCAACTTATAGTAGAATATTATTCGCGATAATCTCGCTTTTTTTATACATATGACTACACCCCAATTTACCGTTTCCCACACCAAAAACCAGTTCATCCTCGAACCTTTGCCTCAAGGCTACGGTCACACTCTAGGCAATGCTTTAAGAAGAACTCTTTATAGCTAGTTTTAAATCTCAAACAAGTTCGCGTTTCATATCAAGGGACCGAACCAGCCACCCTGACTTTGCAAGCCAAAGGTTCAGGTGAGGTCAAAGCCTCTGATTTCAAGTGCCCGTCAGGTGTTTCACTTGCCAACCCCGAGCTGGTCATTGCCCATCTTTCTGATAAATCCGTCAAGTTGGATATCGAAGCCACAGTTGAAACCGGTATGGGTTATTCTCCCGCAGAAGAGCGTCAAAGTGCTACTGTCGGCGTGATTCCTGTAGATGCTACTTTTTCTCCCGTCTCACTGGTCAACTATTCTGTAGAAGCCACCCGCGTCGGCCGTCTGACCAACTATGACCGTTTGATTTTAGATATCACCACC
>Ga0075896_111_pt1 | contig 11372 bp, 7 predicted proteins | sample RifGroA1_FD_68319 | JGI IMG/M metagenome (GOLD analysis project Ga0075896, IMG submission 68319) | Parcubacteria bacterium GW2011_GWA1_49_11
GTTCCTTCATCAAAGCGAGCCTGCAAATCTTCATCAGGTATCGGGATTTTAGACTTATCATATTTCTTAAGCCACAGCCACGCCGGATGCTTCAGAAACATCATGAATTCTGATTTGGATATTACCATCTCCTCTATAATAGCTTAAAATAACGACTTTTAGACATATATTTGAACTATACAAAATCCTTGACAAACAAAGTCTAATATGCTAGACTGTAAGGAGACGCAGAGAAACCCCACCCTTCCACGAGGAGGATACTGTGAGTAACAACAAACTTACACCCGAACAAGTGGACCAGCTCGTCGAGGCCGCAGCGAAGGAACCGTTGTCTTCATGGACTGCTCTAAGGACTGGGCCGCGGTTCAGCGCCGAACAGCAGCAGAAGCTTGTATGCGGGGCCGCCAGAAGCGCTATCTTCGCTGCCGCGGTACTCGTCGACGTGCTGTGGCTCACGGAGTCACAGAAGGGACTCCTGAGTCGTGCATCGTCGTGATAATCCCGCCCTGACCGGCGACGGAGACCCGTCGCAAGTGTCAGCGGCGGGATTTCCTTTTTATAACTTTAAACCACCATACGTTACTTTATGCCTATAGGCAGTTTATAACGTATGTGTCCAAAGCCGAACTTAGGACATTTTAATACCCTCTCAAACGATTAATTTTTTCGTCCCAGTAGTAGAGCAAAGCTCACTACGGGATTTCGAAAATTAATATCCTCTTAGTCTATTAATTTTCTCATGTTGGCGGATTTTAGGAGATTTCTGTAACACCCAGATCTCTACAAATTTTACGAGCTGTGAAATTATTAATCTCTTTATGACGAGGCACTGAAGAGGAACGCCTAGTTACCACATTGATAAAAACGCTATGGCGCGACCCTTCACGAACGAGAGTGCAACCTTCTTTAATTAAATGCCGCACTAGATCAATCCTTTTCATGCACGAGACACGGTGACAGATTCACGAATAACGCCTTTAGAATTTTTAGGCTTATTGAATAAACGATTAGTTTCAATAACCATTGTAAGAGCTTCTTTGAGATTATCTCTTGCTTCTTTTAAAGTCTTGCCTTGAGTATTAACGCCTGATATTTCTTCTATCCAGGCGGCATACCATCCACCAGACTTTTTGTATAAAGCGGTAAAAGAGTTTGTCATAGTCTTCATACTACCTAAAACATCAAAAAATTACAATTCTTTCTAAAAACAATGATTTTAAGCCATATTTTAGGACCCGAAAATCCTTGACTTTATATATTTAATATGCTAGGATTATGGTAAACGTATAACCCTTCCCTCCCACTACCAAAAGGAGAAAAACATCATGCTGCTTTTGGGATCGTTAGCCGCTGCAGTTATCATCGGGCCCGACCTAGTTCGATGGGATTGGGTCTTCTGGTCGGTAGTGTCTAGGCAGTTTATAACGTATGTGTCCAAAGCTGAGCTTAGGACATTTTAATACCCTCTCAATCTGTTTACTTTCTCATGCTGGCGAATTTTTTCGTGCGCTTTGGCTTCTATCTGACGGATACGCTCGCGAGTGACGCCAAAAACTTTTCCAACTTCCTCTAAAGTATGAGTGTAGCCGTCAGTGAGCCCATGACGCATCTCCAAAATTTTACGCTCTTTAGGAGGTAAGTCGCCCAAAATCTCGCGCACCTGGTCGGAGATAATACGCCGCGAGGAATCCTGATCTGGGGACAGAATTTTGTCATCCGCCAAAAAATCGCCGAGTTTACTCTTGTCATCTTCACCGTCATTACCCACCGGGCTCTCAAGAGAAACCGTGGACTGGTCGATTTTTTCAATCTGATAAATTTTGTCCACATCCAAATTCATCTCCAGAGCGATTTCCTCTTGGAGCGGTTCCCTGCCGAGATCCTGGGTCAGGCGGCGAACCACCTGCTTATACTTGGCGATGGTCTCAACCATATGCACCGGCACGCGGATGGTGCGAGACTGGTCGGCCAGAGCGCGAGTAATGGCTTGTCTGATCCACCAAGTTGCGTAGGTTGAAAATTTAAAACCCTTTGTCCAGTCAAATTTTTCTACCGCTTTGTGCAGTCCCAGATTTCCCTCTTGGATAAGGTCGAGAAGCGTGAGATCGGGACTGCGATTGGCGTATTTTTTGGCAATCGAGACCACCAAACGAAGGTTGGCCTTCATTAATAAATTCTTGGCATCCTCGTCTCCGTTCTCGATTCTTTTGGCCAACTCCTTTTCCATCGAGCCGGCGATAAGAGGGTACTGGCCGATTTCCCTAAGATACATCTGGATGGAATCATAAGACGAATCGCCCCTTGAATAAGCATAGCGTTTACCAGTTTCTTCTTCAGGCATTTCCAATAATCCTCCCCCTTCAAGGATATCGATGCCGAGAGCATGAAGTTTCTCATACAGCTCATCAAGAAGCATGATATTGGTCTCAATGGTCGGAAACTCTTTCAGAATTTCATCGTAAGTGACAAAGCCGCGTTCCCTGCCGCGCAAAATAAGATGTTCCGTCTTGAGCGCCTCGTCAATTTTCTTTTTGGTAGGCGGTCTGGTCTTTGATTTTTGTTTCCTGGGAATTTTTTTTATACGTTTGGGAAGTTTTTTAGTTTGCCGTTTCTTAACGACTGACTTCTTCTTTTTGATTTTTGGTTTTTTACGCGCTTTTTTCATAAAAGTGTTTTACATTCTACAGTATTTTCTTCTTTTCCTCGAGAATCCTCATTCGACCATGAATTTTCTGTATCTCAAGAGTCAAGTTCGCAATTGACTTGCTGTCTCGAGACACCTCCGCCCGCGAGAGTTCGGAGATTAACTGGCTGAGATTATCGCGTAACAGAATCCCGGAGAGATTGTCCGCAAGCTCGGACTCTTCTTTCCTAAGGGCTGTAACCTCTGGAGCGGACCCCGACAACTCTTTCTGCCACAGCCGGATTTCAGCCAGGCGTTCTTCGATTTGTTCTCGATGTGACGGAGTTGGAGCTTTCTCGGTATTAAGGTCAGACCTTTTTGAATTCCCAAGGTCTGACCTTTGAGAAAGTTCCGGTTTTTTAGCCTTTTTCAGATCTTCCCAAAGGATTTCTTCCTTGATACCGGTGCGCTTAGCGACTAGCGAGACAAAATGGGCTTGTTCTATGGAACTCTCGATGAGTTTAATCATCGGAAGAATTCTTTTCTCAATTTGCTTGCCGAGCTTCCTTGGATCTTTCTCTTTCTCTTCGATTTTATTGAAGAAGAACTCTACAGCCGGAAGCGATTTTCGGAGGATATCTTTCCACTCTTCAGGATTTTTTCGTATGACCTCCGCCGGGTCAAGACCTTCCGGCAAATTTGCCACTTTTACTTCGAGGCCCAAGGAAATCCCGAGGATACTCGCCTTTTCCGCTGCTTTCTCTCCAGCCGGGTCGCCATCAAAAGCGATAATTATCCGAGAAGACAAACGCTTAAGGCGCTCGAGGTGCATGCGGGTAAAAGCAGTACCGGAAGAAGCCACAGAGTTTCTGACTCCGGACTGGTGAGAAAGCACCAAATCCATCTGTCCCTCTACGAGCACGGCATAATTTTTCTTGCGTATTTGGTCTTTGGCTTTATCCAGGCCGTAGAGAACTTCGCTTTTAGTAAAAAGTATGGTATCGGGGCTGTTCAAGTATTTGGGTTCTGTTTCTTTGGCAAGAGCCCTACCAGAGAAAGCGATAATCGAACCATTAGAATCCGCGAGCGGGAAAATAACGCGGTCTCGGAAAACATCATAAGGTTCCGTGCTCCGTGCTTCGTCGACGGTTTTTTTGATGAGACCGGCTTTCATGATTATGTCTCTCTCGTAACCGAGGTTTTGGAGATAGCCATAGAGCGAGCGCCATTCGGCCGGCGCGTAGCCAATGCGCCAATTTTTGGTTGTCTCTTCACCAATTCCTCTAGAAGCGATATAGCGACGCGCGAGATCCATATCGACCAATTCTTTTTCAAAAAACTTCGTTGCTTCCTCCAAGACGTTGAGAATTTTATCTTTCTCCGTTCTTGATTCGCCGCCACGGTATAGAATCTCCACGCCCGCCTTCTCTGCCAGAAATTTCAATGCTCCGCGGAAATCCAGACCTTCCACTTCCTCCACGAAAGTGAAAATGTCTCCTTTGGCGCCGCAGCCGAAACAGTAGAAACTTTGGCGCGCGGGCGACACGAAGAAAGACGGGGTTTTTTCATTATGGAACGGACAACGCGCCTTGAGGCTCGCCCCCGCTTTTTCTAGTTTGATATATCCGGAGATTAGCTCGGCTATATCTAACCGTTCTTTGATTGTGTCGACATCGCCTCGCATATCAATTTTTCTTTGTAGCCGCCTTTGAAACTGGTGCCTGCCGGAATCAGGCGTCCAATGATGACATTTTCTTTCAGACCAACAAGATTGTCTTCGGCACCTCGGATAGCGGCTTGGATTAGCACGCGAGGCGTGTGTTGAAACGAAGCGGCGGAGAGGAAACTTGAGCGAGAGAGCGAGACTTCCGTGATACCCATGATAACCGCGTCCGCCGTCGCTTTCTCTTGTCCTTTCTCCTCCACCAGATTATTAATCTCCGCGAGATTGGAAGCTTCGACGATATCTCCGCGGGTCAAGCTGGTGTCTCCCGAGTCTCTAATCTTGCGACGGGCAAACATTTGACGCACGATTAGCTCGATATGCTTACGGGATACGGCGGCGCCTTGAAGCTCGTAGAGTTTCGAGACTTCGTGGATAATATAATGCTCGGTTCCTTCTCGACCGGCGTAGCGGAAAAGTTCGTCCAGGTCTACCGAGCCGTCGGTCAAGACATCGCCCTTTTTGACATTCTGGCCAACTTTGACCAAGAGAGACCTGGAAGCCTGAACAGTATACTCATTGTCGAGTTTTTTGGTTTTTGTTTCCCCCGCGTCAGGAGCCACCACTATGAGTTGGTCGTGACCGAGTACCTTAATTTCAGTCACCGTTCCGTCGAGATGGCTGATGACCGCGGGCGCTTTCGGCTTGCGTTTTTCGAATATTTCTTCGACACGCGGCAAGCCGGCGACGATATCGCCGCCGGCCGAGGCGATGCCGCCGGCGTGGAAAGTGCGCATGGTCAATTGTGTCCCGGGTTCGCCGATGGCTTGAGCGGCCACCGTGCCAACCGCTTCCCCTAGCTCGACCGGTTTGTTATTGCCCAGGTCAACGCCATAACATTTAACACAAACACCGCAGAGAGACCTGCAGACCAGAGGCGAGCGGACACTGACAGATTCAACCGAAACTTTGTCAACTATCTCCGCGTCTATTTTGGTCATAAGATGCCCACGTTTGAATAAGAGTGTACCCGAACCGTCTGAAAGATCCGTGGCCAGAAATCTGCCCTTGATATTTTTTGAGAGCGGTATCTCGATCCCGGAAGCGGTTTTCTTGTGAATGACCGTGCCTTCTTTGACACCGCAATCCTCTTCAGTCACAATCTCATCTTGCGCGACATCAAAGAGCCGACGAGTCAGATACCCCGCCTTGGCGGTATTGAGAGCGGTGTCGGTTAGACCCTTTCTGCTGCCGTGAGTGGTGATGAAATATTCCAGGGGAGTCAGACCTTCTTTGTAGCAGGAGAGGATCGGGAACTCCAGCGACTCGCCGGAAACATTCGCGATGATGCCTTTCATGCCCGCCATTTGGGTAAGATTGCCAAGAGAGCCTCTGGCTTCCGAGTAAGTCATGTCGTAGACCGAATCATTGACGCCGAGAGTCGCCGGGATAAGTTTTTCGACTTCGGACTTAATCCCTTGCCAGATTTCCACCGATTTGGAAATGCGCTCTTGCTCGGAGAGAAGACCTTCTTTGTATTGACTAACGACTTCACTGACCGCGTCGCGACCCTTGTCGATGATGACTTTCTTGCCAGAAGGAATCTTGACGTCTCCCAGCCCCCAAGTGACTCCGGAATAAGTGGCATAACGAAAGCCGAAATCTTTAATTTTATCCATGATCGGCGGAATGTTCTCGATGCCATAGCGCTCGATCAAGTCATCAACGAGTTCCGACATTTTCTTGCGACTCATTTCGTGATTCAGGAAAGGGTAATCTTTCGGCAAAATAGCGTTGAAAAGAAGCCTTCCGACAGACGTTTCAAACACCTTATCTCCAAAATGTTTATACCTCTCGGTATCGGTCGGCAAGACAAAAATTTTGGCGCGGAGACTGACCACGCCGAACTCAAAAGCGGTGACGGCGCTGTTCGGACTCGAGTAATACCGGCCCTCTCCTTTATCGCCGTCGATGGTGCGAGTCATCCAGTAAGTACCGAGAACGATATCAAGCAGTTTGGCCGAAACCACCGGCTCGCCGTTACCCGGCTTCAAAATATTTTTATCCGCCGCCATCACTAAACGCGCTTCGGCCTGCGCTTCTTCCGAGAGAGGCACGTGAACGGCCATTTGGTCGCCATCAAAGTCAGCGTTGAAAGCGGTGCAGACCAGAGGGTGAAGTTGAATGGCGTTGCCTTCAATCAGCACCGGCTGGAAGGCCTGAATGCCTAGGCGGTGCAACGTCGGAGCGCGGTTGAGTAGAACATATTTACCGCGGATAACCTCTTCGAGAATGGCCCAGACTTCCGGGATAGCGTCTTCAATAAGACGACGAGCCCCGCGGCTTGAAAAGTTCCAGGGCCATATGCTTAGGAAGACCGCATTGGTGAAGCTTCAATTCCGGACCGACCACGATAACCGAGCGGCCGGAATAGTCGACGCGTTTCCCCAAAAGATTTTGCCTGAAAAGACCTCTTTTACCTTTAAGATTATCGGACAAAGATTTGAGAGGTCGACGCTGGGACTGATTACCGGAGACGCTTGAATGCCTAATCGTGTTATCTATCAGAGCATCAACCGCTTCCTGGAGAATTCTTTTCTCATTGCGCAAGATGACCTCCGGAGCGTTGATCTCTTTAAGTTTCTTAAGGCGGTTATTACGATTGATAACGCGGCGATAAAGGTCATTGACATCGGAGGTGGCGTAGCGCCCACCATCAAGCGGCACCATCGGCCTGATGGCCGGCGGTATGACCGGGATACGTACCAAAAACATCCACTCCGGCCTGTTGCCGGCATTAATCATCCATTGAACGGTACTGATGCGCTTATTCAGGCGGGAAATTTCTGTCGAAGGAGAATGCTCCAGTTCCGCCTCAAGCTTTTTTAAGAGCTCTTCCAAATCAATATCTTTTAAAATATTATAGATCGCCTCCGCTCCGATCTCCGCTTCAAAGATGGTTGGGTATTTTACGCTTGAGCGGTGATATTCGATCTCATCGAGAACTCGTCCCGGCACCAGAGTCTCGATATCGCGCCGTGTCGCGAGCGCCAACTCCTTGAGAGCCAGTTTGCTTTTGTCATCCTGAAGAACCTTTACTTTAGCCTTAAATTCTGAATCCAGATCCTTGAGCACTCGCGTCTTTTCTGTTTCTGTAACACTCGTGACAATGTAGCCGGCGAAGTAGACGACCTTTTCAAGGTCTGACACGGGTATACCCATAACCAAAGAAATTCGCGAAGGGATATTTTTCAAAAACCAGATGTGAGCCACGGGAGTCGCAAGTTCTATATGACCCATGCGATCACGCCGTACAATGGAGCGGGTGATTTCCACGCCGCATTTCTCACAGATAATGCCTTTGTACCGGATGCCGCGATATTTGCCGCAATAGCACTCGAAATCTTTGTCAGGTCCGAAAATTTTCTCATCGAATAAGCCGTTCCTCTCGCTTCTTTGCGTGCGGTAGTTGATGGTTTCCGGCTTTGTCACTTCGCCGTGCGACCATTCCTTGATGCGCTCGGGAGAAGCGAGTTTAATAGTAATGGCGTCAAACTCTCTGGCCGCGCTTATTTTCATTTTATAGTTATGCATTGTTTTGCGGATTATCCGGTCCTTTCTTTAACTCAACATCAAGCGCGAGACCGCGGAGATTATTTAAGAGAACATTGAATGACGCGGGCAGGTGCGGTTCGGGAATTTTCTCTCCTTTGACTATTGCGTCGAAAGCGGCGCTGCGACCTAGAATGTCGTCAGACTTGATAGTCAACATCTCGCGAAGAGTGAAACTTGCTCCGTGCCCAAGGAGCGCCCAGACTTCCATCTCCCCGAAACGCTGACCACCGTTTTGAGCCTTGCCTCCCAGAGGCTGTTGGGTGATGAGCGAATACGGGCCGATAGAGCGCATGTGTATCTTATCTTCAACCATGTGATGGAGTTTGAGAATGTACATGTAGCCGATAGCAATTTCTTGGTTGAATGCCTCGCCGGTGCGACCGTCGAAGAGATTGACCTTGCCGGATTCTTTGAAGTTTGCTTTGACAAGTTCTTCTTTAATTTCCTCCTCGGTCGCGCCGGCGAACGGCGGCACAATTGCTTGATAATTGAGAGTATGAGCGGCGAGACCCAAATGCATCTCCAAAATTTGACCGAGATTCATGCGAGAAGGCACGCCGAGAGGGGTGAGAATCACGTCAATGGGAGTGCCGTCAGCCATGTAAGGCATATCCTCGACTGGCAGGATCTTAGAGATGACGCCCTTATTGCCGTGCCGGCCCGCCAACTTGTCGCCCACTGAAACGTTCCTCAACTGTGCCACTTGGATGTGGATTCTCTTCAAGATTCCGGAATCAAGTTTGTCGCCTTTTTCTCTTGAGAAAATCTGCACGGAAATTACACGGCCGCGCTTGCCACCTTCCATGCGTTTGGAAGTGTCTTTGACATCGCGAGCTTTCTCGCCGAAAAGAGAGCGGAGCAGACGTTCTTCCGGAGTGAGCTGCGATTCGCCTTTGGGAGTAATTTTGCCGACTAAAATATCGCCGGAACGCACTTCGGCACCGACCCTGATGATGCCGTCTTCGGCTAAGTTCTTGAGCTTCGATTCTCCGACGTTCGGAATATCGCAAGTGGTTATTTCCGGTCCCAGTTTAGTTTCGCGAACTGTGACCTCGAATTCTTCAATATGAATTGAAGTGAATTTGCTTCTCTCGACCAGACGTTCGGATATGATGATGGCGTCTTCGTAATTGGCTCCCGACCAGGACATAAACGCAACCAGAACATTCTGACCGATGGACATTTGACCGTTGGCCGAAGAGGAGCTGTCGGCCAATACCATTCCTTTCTTGACCCTTTGCCCCAACTCGACTGAAGGTCTTTGATGGAAGGTGGTGAAGCCATTGGTCATGGAGAAATTTATCAGCGGGAATTTGTGGCTGTTGCCTTTGCCGTCTTTCACTACGACTGACTTGCCGTCCACATAAGAGACCACTCCCTCCACATTTGAGAACACTATCCGACCGGTATCGCGAACCGCCACTTCCTCGATGCCCGTAGCCACTAAAGGCGTCTCCGGGACAACGCAGGGCGTGGCTTGCTTCTGCATGTTTGAACCCATGAGCGCGCGATTGGCATCGTCATGATTAAGAAACGGAATCATCGATGTCGCGATCGAGAATGCTTGATTGGTCGCCACATCCATGAAATTGACTTCGCTTTTGGGAAGCGTCTGGGGTGTGCCCTTGACGCGCACTTCGACCATTTCGGGGACTATTCCATCTTCTTCGACGGGAGTTGCCGCATGGGCAATGCTCGAATTTTCTTCCTCCAAAGCATTAAGATATTTAATTTCTCCGGTAATTTTGCCTTCTTTGACAACCGCGTAAGGGGTCTCAATCATGCCGAACTCGTTAACGCGGGCGTACGCGGCCAGACGCAAGATGAGGCCGATGTTTGGGCCTTCCGGAGTTTGAATCGGACAGAGGCGGCCGTAGTGCGAAGGGTGGACATCGCGCACTTCGTAACCGGCGCGAGCCCGATTGAGACCGCCGGGACCGAGGGCGGAGACGGTGCGGAGGTGCTCGAGTTCTTCAAGAGCATTGGTCTGCTGCATGAATTGCGATAATTGATTGGTGGTGAAGAACTCTTTCATTCTGGCCTGTAGCGGTTTAGGAGAGATGAATTGCACCGGCAGGGTTACAGTGGTATCAACAGTGGACATCCGATTTTGAATATTTCTTTTGATCTGGGCCATACCGACACGAATCTTCTGCTGGAAAAGTTCTCCCACCAAACGCACTCTTCGAGAACCAAGATGGTCAATATCATCTTCCATCGAGCCGGGGACGGTATTGAGGTGGATGACATGAGAAATAATCAGGACCAAGTCGGAGAGCGAGAGAGTGCGGCGCTCCATTTCTTTGGTAGTTTCTTTAATACCCGCCTTGCCGTCGGACAGGCCAAAGCGATTGTTGAATCGGAAACGCCCGACGCGAGATAGATCGTAACGATCTTTATCAAAAATGGAGCGCACGAACTCACGGGCATTCTCCGCCGCGGCCAAATCGCCGTCGCGCAGACGTTTATGGATTTCTATCGAGGCTTCGTCGATTGTGGTAGTGTGGTCCTTCGCCAAAGTCTTCTCAAGATAATGTCCGGCCCCGGGAACTTTCCCGAAGAGGGCGAGAATCTCGTCGTTGGAGACCACGCCGCCCGCCTGCGCGGGCAGGAAAGCGCGCAGGAGAATAGTGACTGGGAATTTTCTCTTGCGGTCAATGCGCATGTATAACGTGCCGTCGAAATCAGTTTCGAGCTCTATCCAGGCTCCGCGGCCGGGTATGATCTTAGCGCCGAAAGTTTTTTTCCCTTTCAACTCTTGAGCGGTGAACGAGACCCCGGTTGAACGAGCAAGTTGCGGCACCACTACGCGCTCGATACCGGAGATGACAAAAGTGCCGTGAGAAGTCATGAGCGGAAAGTCGGCCATAAAGATTTCCTGCTCCTTCTCCGTATTCATAATTAAGTTTTTAAGTCTTACCCGCACCTTCAAAGGCGCTTCATAGGAGAGTTTTCTGTTCTTGGCCGTATACTCGTCAAATTTCGGTTCCGCCAACTCGAAGCTCGTGAAGTCGAGCTGAAACTTTTTCCCCGAAAAATCTTTAATGGACGAGAATTCTTCGAAAACTTCTTTGAGACCCTTTTCGACAAGCCACTTGAACGACTCCACTTGCGAGATCACCAGATTGGGTGTCTCGGTCAAGGGTTTCCTAAATCGACCGAAATACTTCTTTATCATAAATAAAGTAAAAAATTTAAAGCACGCCGCCGTTACCCGTGCTTACGAAAAAATGATTAATTTGTAGTAAACCCCCTCTCCCTGCCGTAACTCAATCGTTCCCGCTATCCTATCAGAGACCTATTTTTTGTCAAGAGCTTCGCTCTTGGCTTCAGGTTCACTCGCTCGTCGTGTAAGCAAGCTTCCACACTCACTCCCTGCCTGAAGGCAACCTTGTACTAGTCCAGCGCATTCGAGAGTCTCGAATTACGTCACTTGGACACGGCGTGTCCAAGTGGCTCCGTTGTGTAAGC
>Ga0075896_117_pt1 | contig 10747 bp, 20 predicted proteins | sample RifGroA1_FD_68319 | JGI IMG/M metagenome (GOLD analysis project Ga0075896, IMG submission 68319) | Parcubacteria bacterium GW2011_GWA1_49_11
CCAATTTTCCTGCGAAGTCGATTCATTCAAATATCTTGAAAAATATTGCGAAAACGTAAAATCCGGCGCCCCTGTTTTGGAAATTGTTACCGTCACTTTTTGGCTTCCGGGGTCTTCCCAAGAACCCGAAGGACAGGGAATCGTTGTTGTGGAAACGCCGGCCGTGGAATTGTCGCGGCAAATATTTTCAATAATAAACGAACGGGTAAAATCTCCATTGTCTAATATTATTGTTTCCGAACCGCTGATTATTTTCCAATTATTATTGACAATTTCTATATGATAGGGATTGCCCGAACCTTTGGAAGTATAAATATCGCCATTGCCGGTCGGCGGCAAATAAAGATTATTCCAGCCCTGAGTGGAAGTGGTGTTGCCGAAAGTTATGGCTCGTAAAGTTTCAAAAACTTCTTCCGCCAGTCGGCCAGCCGCTTGCCGGTCTTCGGAAGTGCCGGCCAGTGCCGGCCGAATACAAACCGACATTCAGCAGTTGCGCGCCAATCGCCGCCAACACGGCGGTAATGGCAATCGCGATCATCAATTCCGCCAATATTTGTCCCTTCATAATTCAAAGTTTATTGAATAATTTCAATCTTTTTTTAACGACTTCGGCGATTTCTCCAATCGCAATCGGTAAAATTTTATACGGCACCACTTCGTCCGGTTTTTGCGCCAAAGATTTTTCCATTCCTTTTCTCCAAGCCAAACGAATTTCGGTGTTGATATGAATAACAGAAACGCCGGCTTCAATCGCTTTCAAAAAATCTTCATCCGTTAGACCGGAACCGCCGTGAAGCACCAAAGGGAGTCCCGCGACTCCCTTTCTGTTTGAGTCATTGACTATTTTCGACCTTTTGTATACCATAGCCCTTACGCGTTAACGTTTGTAGGCTCTTTGATATTTTCTTCATAGACCATATAAGCGGCTTAGTGCGTTAAAAGTAAACTTATCCGACTTATAAACTTATCTAACTTATCAAACTAATTTTATGGCAGCAGAATTCGATCGTTCCAAGCCGCATATCAACGTAGGCACCATCGGCCACGTTGACCACGGCAAGACAACTCTCACCGCCGCTATTTTGAATGTGCTCAATCGCGCTGGCAAGAAAGCGACGGTCAAGAACGTCGACCAAATCGACAACTCTCCGGAGGAGAAGGCCCGAGGCATTACCATCGCCCTTTCCCATTCGGAATACGAAACTGACGCGCGTCACTACGCGCATGTTGACGCCCCCGGCCACGCGGACTACATCAAAAACATGATTACCGGCGCCGCTCAAATGGACGGCGCTATTCTCGTGGTGGCCGCCACTGACGGTGTGATGCCCCAGACTCGCGAGCACATTCTTCTCGCCAAGCAGGTTGGTGTGCCGAAGATCGTGGTTTTCCTCAACAAATGCGACATGGTCTCCGATAAAGAGCTCATCGCTTTAGTCGAAGAAGAAGTCCGCGACCTCTTAAAGAAGTATGACTATGACGGCGCTAACGCTCCCATCATACAGGGTTCCGCTCTCAAGGCTCTGGAAGCTAAAGGCATTGACGATGAATGGTCAAAGAAAATCTTGGAACTGACGGACGCTCTTGACACCTACTTCCCGATTCCGGTTCGCGAGACCGATAAGCCGTTCCTGATGCCTATCGAGGACATCTTCTCTATTGAGGGTCGCGGCACAGTGGTCACCGGTCGTATTGAAAGAGGCAAAGTGAAAGTGGGCGAGGAAGTTGAAATCGTTGGCATCAAAGACACCGCTAAAACTACGGTTACGGGCATCGAAATGTTCAACAAATCTCTCCAGGAAGGTCTGGCCGGAGACAACGCCGGAGTTCTCCTGCGCGGTGTCAAGAAAGAAGATCTGCACCGAGGTCAGGTTCTGGCCAAGCCCGGTTCTGTCACTCCTCATACTAACTTCACCGCCGAGGTCTACATTCTTAAGAAGGAGGAAGGAGGTCGCCACACGCCGTTCTTCACCGGCTACAAACCGCAGTTCTACATTCGTACTACCGACGTGACTGGAGAAGTGACTCTAGCCGAAGACGTGGAAATGGTCATGCCGGGCGATACCGCTACCTTTACGGTCAAGCTTGTCGCTCCGGTCGCGCTTGAAAACGAACAGCGCTTCGCTATCCGTGAAGGTGGTAAAACTGTCGGGGCTGGCGTGGTCACCAAAGTTATCTCGTAACTAAAGTGCCTAAAGCGCCTCTAAAACCGAAAAGGGCTTCTAAGTCCGTGACTTCCAGCCTCGCCGAGTCTAGGCGGGCTAAAGTCCCGAAAGCGGAAGAAATAACTTCGCGCCTGCGCATTCGAGTCATGGCCTATGAGTCCAAGATTTTAGATGTCTCGGTCAAACAAATCATAGACACGGCTCTTCGCTACGACGCCAAAGTGCAAGGCCCGATTCCTCTGCCGACAGAAATTAAGAAATATACGGTTAACCGTGCCGCGTTTATCTACAAAAACGCGCGAGAGCAATTTGAGATGCGGATTCACAAGCGGCTAATCGATATTATGAATCCGACTCCTAAGATTATCGAGTCGTTGACTAACTTGAGTCTGCCAAGCGGGGTCAATATCGATGTGAAACTCATCTAACTTGGAGGTTCAACCTCCAAGTGGAGGTTGAACCTCCTAAACATGAAAAAGATTTTTGCCAAGAAAGTTAACATGACCCAAATCTTCTCTGAAACGGGAGAAGTCTTTCCGGTGACTGTTGTTGTTCTTGAAGATGCAAAAGGTCTGACCTTGAAGAGCTTCAAGGAAGGAGAAGTTGTCACTGTTTCTGGCACATCGAAGGGCAAGGGCTTTCAGGGAGTGGTCAAAAGGCACGGATTCAAGGGTGATAGCCGCTCGCACGGTCGGAAGCATTCCGAACGCACGGCGGGTTCAATTGGCGGTGGCGGCCGCGCCGGCGGGCGAGTCATCAAAGGTATGCGTATGGCCGGCCGGATGGGGGGCGAGCGAATCACCGTCAAAAATCTCAAAATTATAAAAATTCTGCCGGAGACTCGGGAAATCTTCATTCAAGGTGCGTTACCCGGTCGAAGGGGTACGCTTCTTGAAATTAAGAAGCTAGAAGCCCGCCTGAACGATACAGTCGGGCAGGCTAGCACCTAGAAGCTAACCATGGACGCAACGGTCTACAACATGGATGGAAAAAAGTCCGGCACGGTTTCTTTGCCAGAACGCATTTTCGGGGTTCGCTGGAATGCCGACTTGGTCAAACAGGTGGCGGATTCACTCCTATCAACGAGGCGCAAGAACGTGGCTCATACCAAAGACAGAAGCGAAGTGCGCGGCGGGGGCAGGAAGCCATGGCGACAAAAGGGCACCGGCCGCGCGCGCCACGGCTCCATTCGTTCTCCCATTTGGGTCGGTGGTGGCGTTACCGGCGGTCCAAGAAAAGAAAAGAATTTCGAGCGCAAAGTTTCGAAGAAGATGAAAACCAAAGCTCTTTACACTATTCTCTCCCGTAAATTGCGTGATGGCGAGGTTCTTTTTGTGGATTCGGTTACGCTTGCCGAACCTAAGACGAGAGCGGCCGTGAAAGCGCTTCAATCTCTCTCCGGCATCAAGGGATTTGAAGGTATTTTCTCGAAGAAAAATAACGCGGCGGTTGTGGCCCTGTCAAGCAAACGCAAAGAGACCGAGCGCGCCTTCAGAAATCTAGGGAATGTGGAAGTCATCGAAGCCAGGAATCTTAATCCCCTGATACTGCTTAAATATAAATATCTGGTAATCGAGAATCCCAAATTAATTTATCCCGTTAGAAGTAATATTAAATTATGAAGAGCGGGATATTTTTTACAAGGTGTGTTATAAGAAGTAACTTCTAACGGGATTTATGGCCAATCTTAATTTAAAGCCGAATAGTGCCCTGCTTCGTCCCCGTGTTACCGAGAAAGCGGCTCTCGGAGCCGATAAGTTTAATGTCTATGTCTTTGAAGTAACGCCCGGCGCCACTAAGAAATCCATCAGCGCTTCTGTCCACGACGCCTATGGAGTAAAGCCAGAAAAAGTGCGCGTCGCTGCTATTCCTTCAAAGAAGGTTTTTATCCGAGGCAAGAGAGGAATCAAGAAGGGAGGCAAAAAGGCGTACGTCTACCTGAAAAAGGGCGATAAAATAGAAGTAATGTAATGAAAACCTATAAACCCACAACCGACTCGCGTCGCCATATGTCTGGTATAGATTTCCGCAAAGTTTTGACATCGAGTTCGCCCGAGAAGTCCTTGACTAGCGGTTTCAGACGCGGCATGGGACGCAACAATCGCGGTCGCATTACCACTCGGCACAAAGGTGGCGGCCACAAACGTCTTTTTCGAGCGGTTGATTTTTCATACGATAAGTACGATGTCCCCTTCACCGTGAGAACTATCGAATACGATCCCAATCGTTCCGGCTTCATTGGACTCGTAGTTTACCGAGACGGAGAGAAGCGGTACGTGCTTCTGCACTCGAGCGCGCGGGTTGGGGAAACTTTCGTGGCCTCCGAAAACGCTCCCTTGGTCCCTGGCAACCGTCTACCTCTAGGTAATCTCCCCGTCGGCACTTTTGTCTACAACGTCGAACTGAAACATAAGGGTGGCGCCAAGATTGCCCGTTCCGGAGGTAATTACGTCGAAGTCTTGGCTAAGGAGGGTGGCTACGTCGATTTGAAGATGCCTTCAGGCGAGGTGAGAAAAGTTCCAGCCAATGCCTGGGCATCCATTGGCGAAGTTTCCAATAACGAAAACCGTCTGATAAATATCGGCAAGGCAGGAAGAAGTCGCTGGCTTGGCATTCGTCCAACTGTGCGCGGCACGGCTCAAAATCCAGTTGACCACCCGCACGGGGGCGGCGAAGGCCGTTCCGGCAGAGGTCGCAGACGCGCCATTTCTATCTATGGCAAGCCAACCGGCAAAGGCCAGAAGTCCCGCCGAGCCAAAAAGTATTCAAACAAGTTTATCGTCAGTCGCCGCAGAGTGGGGAAGAGGTAAGATATTTATGTTAAATTCGGACACCGAAGGAGAGGGTACATGAGCTTGGTATTAGAGAAGGTAGCCATATAGAAATTAAGATTAAACCAGTCGAGAGAAAATATACTCTGGATGATCTTCTTTCAAAGATGACCCCTGAAAATGTCCATCCGCTTATTGATTTTGGACCTGATGTAGGCAAAGAAAGATGGGAATACTAAACTATATTCCTGAACGTGGAGATATAGTAAAACTAGATTTAAGTCCGACGAAGGGTCACGAGCAAAGCGGTTATCGCCCGATGCTTGTAGTTACCTTGAAGAAGTATAATCACTTAAGCGGTCTTATGCTCATTTGTCCGATTACCAGGACGGTTAGAGATGGCATGTTTGAAGTTTTAATAAATACGGCAAAAGCTAGGGGAGTAGCGCTTTCTGATCAGATAAGAACTATTGATTGGAAAGCTCGTAAAGTAAAATATATTGGTAAAGCTCCACATGAAACCGTAGCAGAAGTTTGCTATAAACTCGGACTTTTGATTAAGGGAGAATAGTTTCTACCGAGCCAAAAAATATTCAAACAAATTCATTGTTAATCGCCGAAGAGTGGGGAAGAGGTAATTACTTGCTTTATTTTTATAAATCCGTAAAGTATCTCCCATAAGGTCAAAGACAGCAGGCATCCATAAGTCCTGCCGAGATCACCCTCTTGGGCCTTATAAACGAAATGGCTGTATCTCGTGCGAAAAAAGTAGCAGTTGTTGAGAAGTTGAAAAAGGCATTCAAAGATGCCAAGTCTTTGGTGTTCGTTAATTTCCGCGGCTTAAATGTGGCGAACGTAACCCAAATGCGGCGCGCTCTCAAATCTGAGGGCGTCTCATACACGGTCGCCAAGAAGACCCTGACGAAGCGGGCCCTCGCTGAAGAAGGGTTCAAAGGAGTCCAGCCCGCGCTCGAGGGCGAGTTAGCGCTCGCGTGGGGGGAAGACTCGGTTGCCCCGGCTCGCGGAATCTACGGTTTCCAGAAAAAATTTCCGGAGAGTCTCAAGATTATGGGCGGAATATTCGAAGGCCGTTTCATGACGGCTCTCGAAATGGAAGAAATCGCCCAAATTCCCACACTCGAAGTGCTTCGCGGTAAGTTCGTCAATATCATCAACTCTCCCATTCAGCGTTTAATAATCGGGCTTAATGAAATTAGCAAAATAGTTCGATAAACTCACTACAAGTAAAATGAACGAAGAAACAAACGTGGAAGTGCCCGCCAAGTTCGAGAAGATAGTAAAAGAGATTGAGTCTATGTCCGTGCTCGAGCTCAATGAACTTGTCAAAGTGTTCGAGAATAAGTTCGGAGTCTCGGCGACCGCCGTGGCGGCGGCCGGTCCAGTAGCGGCTGGCCCGGTCGAAGAAGAGAAATCAACCGCATCGGTTGAACTCACTGACAGCGGCGCAAACAAAATTGCCATCATCAAGGTGGTCAAAGAGGTTCTCGGTCTCGGTCTCAAGGAGGCTAAGGATTTGGTGGATGCCGCCCCTTCAATGCTTAAGGCGGATATGAAGAAAGAAGAGGCGCAAGCGCTGAAAAAGCAGATTGAAGAAGCCGGTGGCAAAGTGGCGCTCAAGTAGTAAGATGGGGGGATGAATCCCGTTAGAAGCCCACAAGTTCTGCGGGAAGTGGTATAAATTAACCATGATAAGCCTATCAATTAGCTTCTAACGGGATGAAATCCGTTTCTCATATCTTCGGCGGAGAGGCCAAGGTTAAGATTATGCGTCTATTTATCTTTAATCCAGGCCTTACATTCAGCCCCGCGGAAGTTGCCAGCCGCGCCAAAGAAAGACCTAGCGCGGCCCGCAGGGAACTCCGTATCCTTACCAAAGCCGGTCTCATCAGACGACGCGCCAAAGGCTTCCTACTCGACTCTTCTTATCCATATCTTCCAGCAATTGAGAATTTTCTGATAGATGCCGCTCCTATTACAAGCAAAGAAATAATCAAGAAAGTTTCTCGCGCCGGCAATATCAAACTCATCTTGATTTCCGGCGTTTTTTTGCATGACCGTGATTCTCGCGTCGATATTCTCGTTGTGGGAGACCACCTGAAGCAATCCAAGTTGTTATCAATTGTGTCCTCTATCGAGGCTCTGCTTGGCAAAGAATTGCGTTATGCCGCCTTCGAGACCACCGATTTCCAGTATCGTTTAAGTATCTACGATAAACTTATAAAGGATATTTTGGACTATCAACATGAAAAAATCCTGAATAAATTGGGATTATAACTATCCACAGCCTTTAGATTACTCATGTCTTACGGGTGTATAATAGTGGCATACCCCTTTTAGAGTGGTAATGATTAGAAGCTAAGTGCATTTGCACAGATATCGAGCCTAAGAATATATGTTATTAAACAAATGGGGAGAAGTTCTAACTTTTTCCTTCCAAAATCTCTGGGTGGGAGTGGTTGGTTTCGTCCCGAATCTTGTTGTTGCCATAATCGTTCTCGTCCTCGGGTGGTTGGTCGGTGTGCTTTTCGGCCGAGCAATTTGGCAGGTGTTCAAGTCTCTGAAAGTTGACGACGCCCTTCGCCGAGCGGGATTTGAGTCGTTTGTACGTCGCGGCGGCGTTGAACTTGATTCCGGAGCATTCGTTGGAGGTCTGGTAAAGTGGTTTGTAATCGTGATATTTCTGGTGGCGGCCTTGGATGTTCTGGGTCTTTCACAAGTCAACCTCTTCCTTCGAGATGTGGTACTTGGCTATCTTCCACGCGTACTCGCCGCGGTCCTGGTCCTTCTAGTGGCTGGTGTTATCGGTGATGTTACCGGACGCGTGGTCGTCACAGCGACAAGAACAGCCGGCGTGGATTCGGCGCATTTCGTCGGCGCGGTTGCCAAGTGGGCTATCTGGATCTTTGCCATTCTCGTGGCGCTTTCCCAGCTTGGTATTGGTGACCCGTATGCCCAAACCCTCTTTACTGGCATTGTCATCGCTGTCTCGCTTTCTCTCGGCCTCTCTTTTGGTCTTGGCGGACAGGAAGCGGCTTCTCGCTTCATCGAAAAGCTTCGCGGAGAAGACCCTCGAGTGCTTAAGAAACTGGAGGGCAAGTCTCCCGCTACGGCAGGGGTGATTAAAACGTGGTCGAGAGCCTGTCAGATCGCGCCGGAGATGGTCGGCTTCACTTTCGGGGTGCATAATGGCAAGGACCATATAGAAGTATTTGTTAGTGAGGATATGGTCGGACACCGTCTCGGTGAATTTTCACTGACGCGTAAATTCGTGAGACACGGCGGCAGAATGCAGAAGGAGCTTGAGCAAAAGCAGAAGGAAACTGAAATCGCGGCCGCTAAGGCGGTCAAAGGAGTGGCGGAAAGTAAAAAGTAAACAGTAAAATGTTAGAAGCAAAGGCAAAGCTCAATAACTACAGACAATCTCCGCGCAAAGTGCGTTTAGTGGTCGATACTCTCCGCGGCAAGCCAGTCGAGGAGGCCATGACCACTCTCTCTTTTATCCCGAAGCGCTCCGCTTTACCGCTTCAGAAACTCTTAGCCTCGGCTCTGTCAAATGCCAAAGATCTCTCTCTGTCTACAGAAAATCTAATCGTCAAGGAAATCAGAGTCGATGCGGGCGCCACTCTCTACCGTCGTCGACCACGTTCGAAAGGCATGGCTAATCCTATAAGGAAGCGTACTAGCCACGTCAGTGTGGTGCTAGCCCCTAGAACCTAGAACCTAATTCCATGACTCACACCGTACATCCATATTCACATCGTCTAGGCGTTCTCCGGGATTGGAAATCGCGCTGGTTTGCTCCGAAAGGCAAATATAAATACGTTTTGCGCGGAGACATTTTGATTCGACGACATTTGGAGAAGAAACTGAAAGGATTCTTCGTGGCTGATATTGAAATAGAGAGAAGCGAGAAGTCCCTGCGTATCATTTTAAGCTCCTCTCGTCCCGGTATGATTATCGGTCGACAGGGCGATGGGGCGGAACTGCTTCGCAAAGAAATCAAGGCGCTTCTCTTAAAGCATGGACTACTTGAAAAAAAAGTGGATGTCAGACTCGACATTAAGGAGATCAAATCGGCCGAATCTAACGCCGCCATTGTCGCTCAAATGATGGTCGAGGGACTCGAGAAGCGCATGGCCTTCAGACGAGTAATGAAACAGACAGTCGAGAAAGTGATGGCCAATCGTGATGTGCAAGGGGTCAAAGTAGTTCTCTCTGGCATGATTGGGGGAGGCATGTCCCGCACCGAAACTCACAAGAGGGGTCGTATTCCTCTTCAGACATTGAGGGCCGATGTTGATTACGCTTTGGCTACCGCGCGATTGCCTCTCGGCGCAGTGGGAGTAAAGGTCTGGATATATAAAGGCGATATCTTCTCCGCCAAAGGCGGATCCGCCAGTCCGGGGGGCGGAAAATAAACCATTATGCTTTTTCCAAAGAAAGTTAAATATAGAAAGTGGCATACCATGAGAAGAAACCCTCTGAAAGTGGGAGTAGCCACCCGCGGGCTCTCGGTCGCTTTCGGCTCGTATGGATTAAAAGCGCTTGGTCCCGCCCGCATCCGCTCCAATCAGATTGAATCTGCCAGGAAAGTTCTCTCTCGTTCCTATCTTCGAGGTAGACGGGGTGGATGAAGCCGGGGCTCGGGAGGCTCTCCGTAAGGCGGGTACTAAACTGCCGGTCAAAACCAAAATAGTGGCAAGATAAATGTATGAAGAAAGTCACTTATAAGGATAAATCAAGAGAAGACTTGATCAAGGCTCTTATAGAAAAGCGAGAGACGTTGCGGAAGCTAAGATTCAAGTCCGCCGGTTCCAAAACTCGTAATGTTAAAGGGGAAGCGAGTACGAGAAAGGATATCGCTCGCATCATGACTGAATTAAATGAATAAGATGACGAAAATACTTTCCGGCACAGTGGTTTCAGATAAGATGAAGGACACGATAGTAGTCTCGGTTGAGCGCTATGAGAAACATCCTAAATATGCCAAGTTCATAAAGCGACGCAAAAAGTTCAAGGTCCACGACGCGGGTAATACTGCTAAGATTGGCGATAAAGTGCGAATTGTCGAAACCAGGCCGATATCGAAGGATAAGAGTTTCAAACTTCTGATTTCTTAAGCCATGATTCAACCGCAATCCATAGTACAAATCGCAGACAATTCCGGAGCTAAACTCGGGCGTGTTTTCAAAGTACTCGGGAGTTCTAAAAAGCGCGTGGCTTGCATCGGGGAGCTGGTAGTGCTCTCGGTCCAGAAGGCCGAACCCAGAAAGCAGGTCAAAAAGAAGGATATCCTTTACGGGATAGTGGTGCGGCAAAGGGCGCCCTTTCGGCGCAAAGACGGCACTTATGTGCGTTTCGATGAAAACGCCGTAGTCATCTTGGATAATACCAAGAAAGAACCATTGGCTGGACGCATTTTCGGTCCGGTGCCGAGAGAAATCGGCGAAGCCGGTTTCCAGAAGATAATCTCTCTTGCCCCTGAAGTGGTATAAATTTATGCACGTTAAGAAAAATGACAACGTAATAGTTTTGACGGGCAAGGATAAAGGCAAGACGGGTAAAATCCTCAAAGCTTTTCCGCGCGAAGATCTGGTCTTGGTGGAAGGAGTTAATGTTAAAAAGGTCCACCAGCGTTCGAAGAAAAGCGGCGCCAAGGGCACAATCATAGAAAAGAACTTTCCTATCCATGTCTCGAATGTCAAGAAACAATGAACAAAAAACAATTAACAATAAAAGAAAAAGCAAAAACGCTCCCAGGTTATAAAAACCTTATGCAGATGCCCAGGA
>Ga0075896_105_pt2 | contig 10100 bp, 10 predicted proteins | sample RifGroA1_FD_68319 | JGI IMG/M metagenome (GOLD analysis project Ga0075896, IMG submission 68319) | Parcubacteria bacterium GW2011_GWA1_49_11
TTCAGATTTGTTCAATCAGGACGGTGAGACCAATGTCATTAATCAGACTGACTCCGATTCAAAAAACGTGCCGCACCCGTTGCCGGTAAGTCAACCTGGAGATTATTGATTTGATTGAAAACCCAACCCCCAATCAAGAATATGGAAGAAAAAAAAGAAGAAAAAAAAGGAATTAAATCGCGGGAGATTGTCGAAGAAGTCCAGCAATCGTATTTGGAGTACGCGATGAGCGTTATTATTGGGCGCGCTTTGCCTGATGTTAGAGATGGTCTGAAACCGGTTCATCGCAGAATTCTCTATTCCATGCAGGAAATGGGCTTGAGACACAATGTTAAATACCAGAAATCGGCAAAAGTTACGGGCTTTTGCATGGGAAATTTTCACCCTCATGGCGACGCGGCTATATATGATTCATTGGTTCGTATGGCTCAAGATTTTTCACTCCGATATCCGCTCATTGATGGCCAGGGTAATTTTGGTTCGGTTGACGGGGATAATCCCGCGGCCCAGAGATACACTGAGTGTCGTCTGGCGCCTATTGCCGAAATGGTCCTTGCCGATATCGATAAGGACACTATAAATTTTCAGGATAACTATGATGGCTCGCATCAAGAGCCGGTGGTTTTGCCGACACGGATTCCGAACTTATTAATTAACGGCTCAATGGGCATTGCCGTGGGCATGGCCACCAACATCCCGCCCCATAATTTGGGCGAGGTGTTGGACGCGATGGTTCATTTGATTGACACGCCGGACGCGGACGTAAAGGATTTGATGCAGTTCGTGAAAGGCCCTGATTTTCCGACTGGAGCAACGATTTACAATGAACAGGATATTACTAACGCCTACGCCACCGGCCGTGGCCCGATTGTCATGCGCGGCAAAGCCGAAATCGTGGAGAGCAAAAGAGGGTTTCAAATAATAATTTCCGAGATTCCTTATCAGGTCAACAAGGCCGAGCTCATAAAAACGGTTGCCAATCTCTACCATGAAAAGAAAATTCCGGACATCAAAGATATCCGGGATGAGTCCGATAAAGACGGCATGCGCATCGCCATTGATTTGAAGCAGGACGCTTTTCCGAAAAAGGTTTTGAACCAGCTTTATAAATACACCGAGCTTCAGAAATCTTTCCATTTCAACATGCTCGCGCTAGTTGACGGCATTCAGCCCCAAATCATGGGCTTAAAGCCGCTGCTGGAAAAGTTTATTGACCATCGCAAAGAAGTCGTTACCCGAAGGGCAAAGTTCGATCTGCGAAAGGCCAGAGAAAGGGCCCACATTCTGGAGGGCTTGAAACAGGCCCTCGACCACATTGATGAAATCATTAAAATCATCCGGGCGTCTGAATCCAAAGAAGTCGCCGCCGCGAATTTAATCAAGAAATTCAAATTTTCGGACAAGCAGGCGGCGGCGATTCTGGACATGCGCCTCCAAGCTTTAGCCGGTCTGGAAAGAAAGAAAATTAATGATGAGCTTGATGAGAAATTAAAGCTCATTACCCAGCTCGAAGACCTCCTGAAGAGCCCCAAAAAAATTCTGGCTGTCGTGAAAAACGAATTTAAAGAGATACGCGAGAAATACGGCGATGAGCGCCGGACCAAGGTCGTCAAATCCGCTTTGCGCGAGATAGGAGAAGAGGAGCTTATCCCCGAAGAGAATTCGCTGTTCATGATTACCCGTGACGGCTATATCAAGCGCATGGCGCCGGACTTGTTGAAAAGCCAGAAGCGCGGCGGCAAGGGACTGGTGGGTATGGCCACCAAAGAAGAGGACGTGATCGCCCATTTTTTCCTGGCCAACACCCATGACGACATCCTGTTCTTCACTAATTCCGGGAAGGTCTTTCAAACCAAAGGCTACGAAGTCCCGGAGTCCTCTCGCCAGTCAAAAGGCAAGGCCATCGCCAACTTCCTGCAAGTCGCCGCCAGCGACATCATTACGGCCGTGGTCAAAGTCCCCAAAAATTCCAAAGGCTTCCTGTTCATGGCTACGGCCAACGGGGTCATTAAAAAAGTTGACATGGATGCTTTCGCGAAAGTGCGTTCCAACGGCATGGCCGCGATCAAACTCAAAGGTGACGATCAATTGGGCTGGGTCATCACCACTTCCGGAAGCGATCAAATCGTGATGGTTTCATCCGGCGGCAGCGCCATTCGCTTTAACGAGAAGGACGTCAGGGCCATGGGTCGGGCGGCAGGCGGGGTTATCGGCATGCGTCTTGATGCCAAAGAAAAAGTCGTTGGCGCGGATGTTGTTCCCTCCGGCCTTGAAAAGGGCCTTAAGGTTTTGGCCGTGATGTCGAACGGTTACGGCAAGCGCACCGAGTTGCGGTATTACAAAATTCAGAAACGTGGCGGTCGCGGCATTATGACCGCGAACCTGACTCCAAAGACCGGCAATCTCGTCTCGGCTCACGTCACTTCCGAAGAAAACAAAGAGCTTATCGCCGTTTCACGTAAAGGCGTCGTCATCCGAACCGATATCAGTACGGTTTCAATATTGGGCCGAGCCACGCAAGGTGTGCGAGTTATGAGAATCGAGCCGGGCGACGCTTTAGCATCAGTAGTCGTGGTATAACATCCAAAATTTTCCAGATTGATTCGATGAAAACTGCGGCTGAAATCATGAATACGAATATCTTCTCCATAACTCCGGAGGACTCTTTGATTGAAGCCGTTGATTTAATCGTCTCGAATAATTTAAGCGGCCTGCCCGTTGTTTTGAGAGGATCGGGCCAGGAGAGATATCTGGTCGGGACGCTTACGAATTACGATCTGGTCATCCGCGGCTCTTCCATCCACTTGCCGACATTTCTGAAGCTGTTCCATAGGATAAAAATCTATAAATCCGACGCCGATGCAGTAAAAGCGGAGATCAGGAAAATATCAGCCCTTAAGGTTAAAGATGCCATGAATGAGAATCCCTACTATGTTAAGGGTTCGGACTCGGTCTTCGAAGTTATGGACATATTTCTCAAAAACATGACCACCTCGCTGCCGGTCGTAAGCGATGAGAAGATTCTCATCGGCGTTATCGGTCGCCACGAAATGGTGCGGTTTATGGGCCAAGAGAAAATCGATGCCCGGAAGTTTGAGGACCAGCTTCGTAGCGAAGAAATTATCAACAATTTTGTTGGCAGTTTTGATAAGAAGTTTATACTTGTGTCTAAGGCAAGAGTGAAGTTTTGGCTTATAGCTAGCGCGCTATTTGTCCTGGTCGGTTTCGCTATTGCCTGGATGCAGATCTTGAGAATTAATATATAAGAACATGAACAAGAAAACGATATTAACAATTGTGCTGACTTTAATCATCGCCTTCGGAATTAATGAGGCGATTAAAGCCAATGTCAGGACAACGGCCATAAACGATTTGAATGCGGCTTGGCCGACCTTAAAGAAAGATTCTGACAAAGTGGCGGCCTTGGTTGCCACTAGAACAACACTGGCCCAGAACAAATCTTGGCTTGGGTTTTTCAATTCTTTTGCCAATGAAGACGAACCGCCTTTGATGGAAGACGATTCTGGCGGTAATTCTTGTCTGACCCGCGGCGGATCGGTGGCATGCTATGGCCGGCCCGAGCCGAATGTCGAGACAAGCTGGACATGGCGGATGCCGACTGCCAATGTCGAAAGTGAGTGGGTTTGGCAGGATCCGACAACCGGAGAATGGCGTCCTGGCGGCGGTCAGTAAATACGTTTATACAGACAAACCAAAAAACGGCCGCGGCCGTTTTTTGGTTTGTTCACAACTTTCCGGAGACGACAAGACTCTTCGTGTTAAAATTACAGGGTGGATGCCAGCCCAAACATCAAGGACGGCGGGTTTCTTAATCCCGAAAGCGTGGTCGGGGATTTTGGCGTTATGCCCGGGATGCGGATTGCGGATTTCGGCTGCGGCGCCGGCCATATTGGGATTATCACGGCCCAGAAAATCGGTAAGGAAGGAAAACTCATTGCTTTGGATATTATGGAAGACAAGCTTGATAGTTTTCGGGCCAGAGCTAAGGCCTTAGGTCTGGAAAATGTCGAAGTTAAGCGCGCGAATTTGGAAGTGCCGGGCAACACCGGTATTACCGAAAATACGCAGGACATGGTTCTTCTGATCAATATCCTTTTTCAATCCCAAAAAAAGCCGGAGATCGTCAGAGAAGCGAAGAGGGTCCTAAAGCCCGGAGGTTCGGTCGTGCTCATCGAATGGAAAAAGGGCAGTGGCGCCCCGTCAGGGCAGGCTGGTCTTGGCCCGCCAGACGACTTGAGGACGGATACCAACGCGATGCAGGGTATTTTAGCCGTCGAGGGTTTCAAATTCTCGAGATCTTTTAATGTCGGGCAGTTTCATTACGGGATGATATTTACGAAGTAACCCACAACCAACAACTCACAACCGACAACACTGTAGAAATTCAGAAGTTGTAGGTTGCCTGCCTAGCCGGCAGGCAGGTAGGTGGTAGGTTGTAAGTGAAGATTGAATAGTAATCGCTTGATGTATATTTTGATGGGGGTTATCGCCGTCGCGGTTTTTTTGACGATCGTTCTTGTGTTGCGAAACGTGGGCCGAACGGGGGCCGAGCCGGCAACCCTCCAATTCTGGGGAGTCTTTGACGATCATAACGCTTTTGATAAGGCGATCAGCGGTTTTAAAGCCCAGAATCCAAGCATTAACGTCAAGTACCGCCTTCTGACCTTTGAAAACTACGAACAGACTTTAATAAACAGCCTTGCCGCCGGGACGGGACCGGATATTTTCATGATTCACAATACCTGGCTGGCCAAGCATGGCGACAAACTCACGCCGATGCCTGCGGCCATACCGGATGAGAAAAATCCGTTCACGATCCAGAAATTCAAAACTGAATTTGTGGATCAAACGTACGATGATTTGGTTTACAACAATCAGATCTACGCCCTGCCTTTATATGTGGACACGCTCGCCCTCTACTATAACAAGGATCTGTTTAACAGCGCCGGCATCACTCGTCCGCCCCAAACTTGGGATGAGGTTAATCGCGACGTCCAGCTGCTGACTAAGTTCGACAACCTGGGGAATATTACCCAGGCCGGCTTTGCTTTAGGCACGGTCCGGAATATAAATCGGGCTACGGATATTTTAATGGACATGATGATTCAGTCCGGCGTCCGAATGACTTCCGCCGACAACACCTCGGCGATGTTCGGCTCATCAGTCGGCGGCCAGCGTGTCGGGGAGATCGCCCTCCGTTATTACACGAACTTTGCCGATTCGAATGATTCGTACTATTCCTGGAACGACAGCCAGCATTATTCGGTGGATGCGTTTGCGGAGGGGACTCTGGCAATGATGGCCGGCTATTCGCGCGGTCTTGGCGTTATTCGGGCCAAGGCACCGCGCCTGAATTTCGCGGTGGCGCCGATGCCCCAAGCCTCATTGACTGATGTCAAAAATTTCACCGACTACTGGGCTCTGGCGGTTGCCGCTAAATCAAAGCACTCCGATGAGGCTTGGCACTTCGTAAATTATATGGCTTCCAAAGAAGGCGCGACCAGTTATTTGAATGCCACCAACCGGCCTTCGGCCCGCCGCGATCTGATTGACCTTCAAAGAAACGAACCCGATATCGGTGTTTTTGCGGTCCAGGCTCTTTCCGCCAAGTCGTGGTTCCAGATTGACAATCTGGCGATAGAGAAAATATTCGCGGACATGATCGAAGATGTGAATTTTAAACGTTCCTCGGTTCGGGACGCTTTAAGTCAGGCCGAAGCGAGAGTGAATGTGCTGATGCAAAGATAAGCAAGTATTAAGTATTAAGTATTATGTATTCCCGATCGCATACTAGATACGAGATACTAAATACTAGAACTGTGTTTTTCAAAAAAATCCTAATAATTCTGGTTGTGGCTTTGCCGCTATTTTTTGCGTTGTCGCGTCAGGCTGCGGCTGTTGATTGGTTTCCGATTGTGCCCTGCGGCCTGAATCAGCAGCCCGCCGCCGCGACGCGGCAGGATACATTGCCTGATGGCACCAAAGCGCCGCATGATTATACCCAGCCCTGCAACCAATGTCTTTTGATTGAGCTGGGGAAGAACATGATTGATTTTACGCTCTTTGGCATCGTGCCTATGGTCGGAACGCTGTTCTTCATTTACGCCGGTTTCAAGATTCTTCTGGGCAGAGATAACCCCAATGCCATTAAAGACGGCCAGGCCATCATCACTAAGGCCGCGACGGGCATCGCGATTTTACTCTCGGCTTGGCTGATTACCAACTTTATTCTGAAGAGTTTGGCCACGGACGATACCGCGAACCAATGGTACAAGATAGAATGCCGAGTCGGGGATTTAAAAAACCTGGCCGATGCCACGATTCCAAGCGTGAACAGGGATCCCCAGACCCCGACTGCTCCCGGGACTGGGACGGCCGGCGCCGGTACGCCCGCCGGACCCGGCAACACCTGTCCGCTTTCGGGCGTGAATCTTTGCGCGGGCAAACCCCGCGAGAATCCCGATAACTCCTGCGTCGCCAGCGGCTGTTACGATTACGTGCCCTGGATATTGAAATATTCAAACCAGTTCGGGGTTGATGCCAATCTGCTTAAAGCGGTGATGATGCAGGAGTCCAGTTGCGATCCGTCAAAGCGCAGCGCCAGTTCTTACGGTCTAATGGCTCTTCAGCCGGCCACAGCAAACATCGTCCGGCAAAAATGCGGGATCCAATCTAGCGTTGATGGCCAATGGCTTATTGACCACCCGGCCGAAAGCATTTGTCTGTCCGCCGCTTACTTGACGACGATAAAATCGGGGATATGCGGCACGGATGTCCGCAACATCGCCGCCGGCTACAATGCCGGACCGGGGCGCTGTGCCGTGAGTTCCGACTGCGCGGGCCAGCAAAGCTGCAGTAACGAACCTGTCCGCCAATGGGAGTGCTTATATGACAATCCCCAGCAGACAGTATGCAATAAGGGTCTTGATCAAACCAGAAATTACGCGATTAACGTTTTGTATTGCCAGCAAAACCCGGGATTTTAATGAAAAAAGTATCTAGTATCAAGTATCTAGTATCAAGTATGAAAAATGTTTTTGTGGTTGTCTTTTGTCTGGCATACTTAATACTTAATACTAGCTACATAATACCAGTCCGGGCCGATACTGCTCCGCCGAATGCCAAAGATTTTTCGTACCTTTTCCATTTGTATTATGACAACGGCCAGTTGAGCGCCGACAGAGATTTTCAATTCAGTTACGATATAATCGGCGCGCCTTACACCGCTCCGGCTTTGGCCACGGAAACGCCGTACCGCGGTGAGGTCATTAATTTTATGGGCGAGATCGCGGATCATTTTGCCTTTGATCCCAAAGCCGGCGACGTGAAGTTTACAAAAGGCAAAATCTCGGTTAAGGCCCCGTACATTGCCGACGGCGATAAAGTTGTTTTCTATGACAGCCGGAATCTTGCGGTCTTAACTGTGAACGTGAGCGGCAGTTCATTTTGTAATGACGACGGCGTCTGCAATGATGAGAAGGGCGAGGATTCCTCGAGCTGCCCCAAGGACTGCAAACAATCCCTACCCGCTCCGCCCGTGACACCGGCAGTGACGGCAGAAGGCGAAGGCGGCACTAGCCTTTTGGCTGGTATCCTGTACGCTCTCGCGGGCCTGGTTCTTTTCGGCGGGTTGTGGTTTTTCCTCAAACGCCGCAAGAATCCGTCTCCGACTTTACCCACACCGCCCATTCCTCCTAACCCGCAAAAACCGTTATAATAATTGCAATGAGGTTGTTAATTAAAGGTATCTTGATGGCGGTGCTTGCCCCGGTTGTTTTTCTGTTTACGCCCAGCCAAGTTTTCGCCGATTCGCCGAGCATTAAAATTGAAAAATTTGACGTCCAGCCCCGGGCCATTAACTATTCCGGCGACGGGTCAAGCGTCTTTGCTTCTTCCAAGCTGGAGGCCGCTTTTGAACTTTCCACCCCGAATGCAAGCGCGGTTCTGAACCAATGCAGTTCCAGCATTAATTCCGCAAACGGCGATATAAACTGGTTCGTCTACGACACCAATCGGGCCCTGGTCGTGGCTCAAGGAGAAGTCGCTGCTGAAGCTTTTGCCTCCGATTTGAGAGAATCAAGGAAGATCCCTTTTTCATACACGCCTGTTCCGGATCAGGCTTCAGCCAATTTTATCCTGCGCATCGCTTGTAAGGGCACAGTACAGTATTATCAGATAACTGAATCGGCGGCTATTAAGGTTGACATCAAAGGTCAATCGGCCGGCCCGGTCGTTTTAAAATTTGGTTCAGACAAAACAAACCAGAAAGTTCAGACGAATACTACCATCCCGGTTAAGTTCATGGTAGAGATTACGGCCCGTGAGGTTGATTTAAAATCCAAATGCTTAAACGCTGAACCTCCGCAAACTCTTATTTATTCGATCTATCAGTTCGCGGCGTCACTGCCAACCAGAAGCAACGAGATCTTTAAGCAGACTTATAACTTCGGCGCTTTCGGTTCAGGCTCAACGCAAAAAGCCGAGATACCGCTTCAGGTAAATATGCCCGGTAATGACCTTGGCTTTATCCTGCAGGCGCGCTGCGGGGACAGGATACTTGCGAAATCCGGACAGATTAATATTTATTCCGGCGGCGCCGGCACAGACAGCGGACAGTCTGGCGGTGGTGGCTCGGGGAGCGGATCAGGGGGTGTAGGTTCCGGTGGATCGGGCGGATCAGGCGGAACCGGTCCTGTTTCGGCGACTTCGACCAGGTCTTATTCTTTCGAGATAACCAATCCGCTCCGTGGCGGCCCCAACGATCTTTTTGATGTGATTAATATCGTCACCAAGTGGCTGTTGAATATCTCCATTCCAATAGCCGTGCTCTTCATCTTGTGGGCCGGATTCTTGATGCTTACAGCTGGCCCGACGCCGGCCAAATTCGACAAGGGCAAAAAGATTTTAGTCAATGTCGTTATTGGTCTGGCGGTTATCTTCATCGGCCGCGGTTTTATCACTCTTATCTACAGTATTATTGAACTGGGCGGGAGTAATGCGCCTGTGGGTCAGGGGCAGGGGGCCGGCAGTTTTCCGGCGGGGACGACAGTCTATGGCTGTACTAACGTCGGTTATTGCGTCAGTTCGGCCAATCCGGACGACTACAAGAGCTATACCAACTTATCCACGAATCCGACCTGCAATAACGCTTGTAGTCCAACAGGTCCGGCCGGCGATATCGGTAGTTACTGCAAGAAAGATGAAAATTGCGATCAGACTGCGCAGTACAAGTGCAAGAATTCAATCTGCCAACGCAACAGCGGTAATTTTGGAAATGAGGCTTGCGTCAAAGACAACAACTGCCGCAGCGGTGAATTCTGCGACCTTAGCCTTAAACAGGTTATTGACGGTAAGACTCTAGGCACTTGTGCCCAGGAGGATAATTAATTAGTCTGTAGAAGTGAAGAAATTTTTTAAATTCATATCCACGGGTACGGCCGGCATCTTTTTACCATTGGTGCCGCTTCTGGCGGCTGCAACCGTGCCGGACGATCGGGGGCTTTCCAAGGCGCCCGGCGTTGACATCACGGTTCAAAGCCTCTTCGGCATGGTTGCCGGCTTAGCCTGCTGGGCAACAAGGTTTGTCATGATTTTAATGGTTGTGATGATCGTCTGGTACGGCTTTAGAATGATGGCCGCGGGCGACAATGAAACTAGCTTTAAAAATGCCCGCAAGAGTCTGGGCTATGCCGTAGTCGGAATTCTGGTTATTATGGGCGCCTATACCATCATTGCCACTATCGGGAATGCAGTTGAGGGTCTTGGCAAACAGGATCTGGCTTCTAAATCTTCAAAGTATACAATGTTCGTGCCGCTAAAATGCGGCGGCTATTAAATATGAAATTTTTAAAAATCCGATATTTATCTAAAGGCCTATTTCCTATTTCCTATTTTCTATTTCCTTTGTTCGCCTTGGCGGATTTGCCGGCCGGGAATGCAGTCACTCTGGCTGACGTTGACAGCATCGTCAGGATTTTGGCCAGGTTTTTGATTACCATGAGCGCTATTGCAATGGTGGTCTTTATCGTCTTGAGCGGCATCATGACCATGCTTGCCCAGGCCGATCCCGGAAAGTTTAC
>Ga0075896_114_pt1 | contig 9385 bp, 8 predicted proteins | sample RifGroA1_FD_68319 | JGI IMG/M metagenome (GOLD analysis project Ga0075896, IMG submission 68319) | Parcubacteria bacterium GW2011_GWA1_49_11
GCTCCCGCTCAAGGACAAGTTCAGAGAGGTAGATTGGGCAGGAATTGAGCGCGAAATGCAGTGGCTTGGCGCGACGATGCCGTTGCTCAAGATAATATAAGTACCCTCAACGACTTCGGTCCGTACCCTTGCGAGTACGGACCACCGACGACTACTGACCTCCAATGGATTACTCCGAAGTGGTGTAGGCACACTCTACCACAAGTGCCCTCGGGAGGGGTCGAACCTCCAACCTCGACGATAGAAGCGTCTTGCACTATCCATTGTGCTACGAGGGCAAACAAAAAACCACCAAGAAACACCGTATAGAGGTACAGTTTTCGGTGGCTATCTTCTTACTCTCAAGCGTCGCATTATGTCCGTCATACTAACAAAAAACTCCCCATAGGGGAAGTCTTTTGTCAGAGTAGCCAGCTACTTTAAGATAGGCAGGATTTCGTCGCCTGCTTCGCCCTTGGTTCGCCTCCCACAAGGGGCTCTTGGTACATCCGTAAACCAGTTGTCGCTTTTAACCGCTACCTTCGCCCCTTTGGGCAATCCACCGCACAAGGCGGATGACGGACTTACTTCACGACCCCCGTTCCCGACCGAAGCCGAAAAATACCAACTCTCGCTACTCCGTCCCCATTGTAGCAGAGGGTTGCCCGTCGCTTAAAAAAACCACTGTCCACAGAGTACACAACTTTTTTATTGATGACTGTTTTAGAAGGTAGTATAATAGTGCTACCTCTGAAGCAATGACGAGGTCGCTGGTACGAAGCATTTATCCGTAAACAAAGTTAGTTCAAAAGACAAAGCTCTGGTCGCGGGTACTTGCAGGGTCGAATAGACCTTGCGAGTTGCAGGGTTGAAAGCGGGCAACCGTTTTCGACCTCAAGTACCAGCGAGTGGAGCTTTTTCTATTTGGATAGGGGGTCCCTTCCAGTCGCAATCGTTCGCGATTGGTCGGGGCACCTTAGTAGAACAAGTCCGACTCCCCGTCGGCGTAAGTATAAAAACTTATGTCCACGATAATCTGTCGACCCTTCATCACTCTACGCAACGGCAAGGTGCTGTACGCGTGGGAAAAAGGACTGAAAGCATTTTGCTTCTCGGTTGATGAAGAGCGACCTAAAAAGAAAAACACCTCGGTGGAGGTGCTTTCTTCTAAGCAAAAGGCTTAGTTTGTTTCCAAAGACTAGAGCTAGCCTAACGGCTGGCTCTTTTCTATTTTACCCCTCCGCGCTATCGCTCGGCTAGAGTAAAAAACACCATAAGTGTGCGCGAGAATGGTGTCAATACCGCCGCTAGGACAAGTTCAGAATTAAGCGGGTAAAAACCGTTGTATACTGGTGTTTTGTAAAGTAAAGTAAAGCGATGGATAAGGACGAGTTCGAAAATTGGATGGCCGCCCTAGAGGGGTCGAGCGGGCACAAAAAGGTCATCAACTATATCCGAGCTCTGGCCGATACAAAAGAGTTCAAAGATTTTATTACTCGGATGAGAGAAAAGTACGAGATACCCGCAGGCGGCCTTAAGGACGAACAACAGACGGTTCCACCGCCGGAATGGGTACAGAAACATTCTTACGATGAATATAGAAAGCTAGCTAGTGAGGCCTCAAAGTTTGCGCAGACATACCACCTGCATCACTTGGATGGCGAGGAAACCATTGTTCACTATATTTTTTATGACGAACTTGTTTTTTATTCCAACCATAACGCATTTAATTTGTGTATCGTGAGCGACATCCCTATGGAAAAAGACGAGCCATTTTCTAAAATAACTCAAGAGGATGACGACCGGTTATTCCCGATTGCTATCCGTGTCAGCCCCTACGCGACACTAAGGGACATTTTGGATTTTGTAAAAAGGGTCTACAAACACGAGATTGTCTTCCTCCAAAATAACTACAAAGAAAAAGGTGTGCGCCTCGGAAAGTTCAAGGAGCGCAAGGGCAAAATAAGAGAGCGCAACGATTTTATATACTCACACCGCGACTTGCCGCGAAAGCAAATTGTGCCACTTGTGCATGAGCGCTTTGGCAAGGACAACATCCTTGATGTTGGGCATATAGGAAAAATAATTTCTTTAGAAAAGAAGAGGCGAAAAGAACTGTAGCACACTTGTTTTCTCGGACAGTTTCTGTAGCACGATTACTTCTTGTACACGACTTCCTACCTCGCATACTCTGGCGATATGCCGGACGAGAGGCAATCAAATAAAAAAGAAATTGGGGCCGAAAAGGTCGAGGAGATTTTTGGCGACTTTGAGGCGCGAGGCAATCTTGTTGGGCTCTTTGAGCTTGCCTATAAGGTCGACCGGCGCGTCAATCCGCAGCGCTATGGCGGGGCGGAGGCTGAAAACTACGACCATGATTGATACTATTGTCATATCGCTACCGATGGAAAAAGTAAGGACGCTCGACTTGATTGCGAGCGGCGTGGAGAGATGGGATATGCAGTCTCGCACCAAAGCGCATGAAAAATATGTCAAAAACCCCTCGCTCCGCGACAAGGCAAGCGGCCTGTACTTCCCGACCCTAACCGTTCACAACCGCAAAGTGGGGCCTGTGTGGGTCAGGACAATGGATATACAGGTTTCGACCCCGAAGCTTCTCTACAAAAACAACCTAGACGAGCTGATAGAAAGCTATTTCGAGCGGGTCATCGAGGCACTTGCCGACCGGCTCCTGCTCTTGGGCGTTGTCGTCGCTCCGCAACACTTGCGGGAGGCGGTAGTGCGGGCGGTCCACTACTCAAAAAACTTTGAGCTTGGGGGCGGCTATACAGCGCAGTACATCATCCGCGAACTCGGAAAAATAAACCCGAACAAGCACTTTGACTTTGCTCGGGCACGGTTTGTCAACGACGGGGAGAACTTATATTTGCACACTCGGGCGCACGAGTTTGTGCTCTATGACAAAGTCGCCGACCTCGCAAAGGACGAAAAAAGGGCTATGGATAGGGACCCGACACCCTACCAACAGGCCCTGTTCGAGAGTCTTAATCGGCAAAAAGAAATCCTGCGGCTTGAGGTGCGCTTGTGCCAAAAACGCAAGATGAACTCGGTCTTCAAAGAACTGGGCTTTGCCGAAAACCCCACCTTTCGCGAGGTGTTTTCGTTAGAGAAAAGCCAAAAGGTACTCAACCACTACTGGGATACGATGATTGCGGGACAGAGCGCCGCGCTCTTTGTACCGTCGCCCACACCGAAGGACTTGCTCAACCAAGTCCTCATTGCCCGTCAAGACGCAAAAGGCAAGACGGCAGTCTATCTCGCGGCGCTGCTCCTTTTTGCCCGATATGGGAACGGCTTGAGGGAGTTGCGCTCTATTCTTGCCAAGCGGATTGACGACCGGACATGGTATCGCATCGCGGCCGACCTGCACGGCATAGCCGCCGATTTGGGCAATGTCCGGCCGCGCGACTGGTACGACCAAATGCAAAAGGGACTTTCGACTTATCAACCTATCCACATCGACCGCAGTTGATGTGTAAACGAATGTAAAGTATGATAAATGAGCTTATGGCAGGGACAAAAAAAGAGTTTTATACAGCTCGGGAGCTGGCCGACAAGCTCGGGGTCAACATCATGACCATCTACCGGTATATCGACAAGGGCAAGCTCAAGGCATACAAGCTCGGCAAAGAGTTTCGTATTGAGCGGACAGAGTTCGAGCGTTTTATGAGCAAGGCAAAAGTAAAATAATTTTATGGCAACACTACAGTTCAAAGGAAAGGCGGCAGTTTGGAACCACCACCTTTCGGTCCCGTATCACGCGCTCGAAAAAGATGTGAAGAAGTCGCTCAAGGGCGCGGACGATGCGGAAAACCTCATCATCGAGGGCGACAATCTGCTCGCGCTCAAGGCGCTCCTGCCGCAGTATCAAGGCCGCGTAAAGTGCATCTACATCGACCCGCCATACAACACCGGCAACGAAGGATTGGCTGGGCGAGACAGTCGGCAGAGAGGGCGAGGACCTCGTTCGACATGATAAATGGCTCTGCATGATGACCCCCCGCCTCAAGCTCTTGCGCGAGCTACTTGCGAGCGATGGGGTTATTTTTGTGAGTATTGACGACAATGAGCAGTACCGGTTAAGAGCTTTAATGGATGAGGTTTTTGGTGAGAAAAACTATCTAAACACTTTTTGTTGGGTAAATAACCTAAAAGGTCGTCAGATATCAGGCGCAGGTGCAGCAAAGACCTATGAGAGTATTTTGGTTTTTGCTAAAAATATTGAGGAAGTTGGATTGTTTGAAATACTAATTGAAAAAGCAAAGGCCCTCATGCCGAGTACCTACAAGGGCTTTGATTACGAAATACAAAACGATGTCGATGGAGCATTTGTTGTAAAGAACGAACTTTACAATACAAACTCCGCTTTCAATGAAAAAACCCGCCCGACGCTCGTATTTACTATCCACTACAACTTCAAGACGAAGGAGGTAAAGTTTTCAGATACCGACCAAAAGATAGACTTCGCCGGTTTCGTAAAAATAATGCCGAAAAAAAATAATGACGGAGTACACCGCTATCACGCATGGAGATGGAGTAAAGATAAAATAATCAAAGACATTTCCGATTTGCAGTTTCTCAAAACCGATAGCGGGGCAAAAATATTTACCAAAGTACGAGAGCATAGCAGTACATCATTAAAAGACCTCATCACGGACATCTCTACAAACAAGGGTTCTGCTGATATTGAAAACCTCTTTGAGGGTAAGGTCTTTGATTATCCAAAGCCCGTAGACCTTATCAAAATATTGGTAAGTCGAACTAGCGGCGATGATATTGTGCTTGATAGTTTTGCTGGCTCTGGCACAACAGCACAAGCGGTACTTGACCTAAACGAAGAGGACGGCGGCAAACGCAAGTTCATTCTTGTCGAGATGGAGGGCTATGCGAACAAGCTCACCGCCGAGCGCATCCGTCGGGTTATCAAGAGAGATAAAAGCAAAGTCGGTTTTACCTATTACACGCTCGGGCCCGCGATAGATGCCGACGCGCTCTTGTCCGGCAAACTGCCGAAGTACAGCGAGTTCGCAAAGTATGTGTACTACCTCGCGACCGGCAAGAACCATCCCGACGAAAAGAAAATAAAAGAGCAGGATGGCTTTGTCGGCGCGGCGGGCAACGAGTCAGTTTGGCTGCTCTACAAGCAGGATATGGAAGCCCTCAAGACACTCGCGATAACACTCGACTGGGCGCAGAACGCGCACAAAAAAGAAAAAGGCCGCAAGATTGTCTACGCGCCCGCGTGCTACCTCGACGATGAGACGCTCGACCAATACAACATCAAATTCGTCAGCATCCCGTACAACCTCTTCGAAAAGCAGCAATAGACCATGCTCAAGGACTACCAAATACGAGTAATTAAAGAGGTCGAAGCGTTTTTTGAACGCTTGGAAGCCCACAAAAAGAGCGGGGCGGTCGACTACATCTCGCCAGTCTTTACCGAGCTTATGCTCAAGGATAGAACCCGCCAGTTTCCCGACCGGCCCATAAGCGGCTCGGGCAAGCTCTACCCGCGCGTTTGTATAAAAATGCCGACCGGCGGCGGTAAGACGCTCGTCGCGGTCGAGACGATACGCTCCTATCAAAACCTCTTTGCTAAGCGCAAGACTGGCCTCGTGGTTTGGATAACGCACCGCGAGCAAATCTACCGGCAGACGATTGAAAACCTGCAAGACAAGAGCCATCCCTACCGGCAACTACTCGACCAAGCAAGCGGCAACCGCACGCTCATACTCGAAAAAGGACAGCTATTGCGTCGGCAGGATGTCGAGGAAAATCTTGTCGTGCTGATGCTGATGATACAGTCGGCCCGCAATGGCGAGACAAACAAGTTTTTTGCCGATAGCGGATATACCGATTTTTTTCCGCTTGAAAACCGCTACGACCTCCACAAAGAGATGCTCGCTCGCGTCCTGAACCTAGACCGCACCGAGGACACGCTCTTTGAGCATACACAGGTAAAAACGAGCTTGGGTAATGTAATACGCACGCTTGAGCCGCTCATTATCGTCGACGAGTTCCACACCATGTTTACCGATAATGCGGTCGGGGTCCTCGACGGGCTCAATCCCTCAATCATCGTCGGCCTGTCGGCAACGCCAAAGCGCGGCATGAACATCCTCTCTTCCGTGAGCGGCAAAGACCTTGCAAAGGAGGACATGATAAAGCTCGATATGCACCTCATCGCTCCGACACAAAACGGCGACTGGCGCTCCATGCTCGTGGCCATACAAGCCAAACGCGACACGCTAGAGAAAAAGGCACGGAAGCTCGCATTCAACGAGGGTGTGTACATTCGGCCTATAGCGCTCATACAAGTTGAGCGCACGGGTAGGGACCAGCGCGGACAGGGTTTTGTGCATAGCGAGGATGTGCGCGAGTTCTTTATCGCCTCGGGCGTACCCGCGCATCAGATAGCAGTCAAGTCAAGCTCGCTCGACGAGATAAAAGCGCACAAGCTGCTCTCAAAGGAAAGCGAGGTGCGATACATCATCACAAAAGAGGCGCTCAAAGAGGGATGGGATTGCTCTTTTGCCTACATCCTCGGCGTGATACCGAACGCGCGAAACAGCTCGTCTATGACGCAACTCGTCGGCCGCGTACTGCGGCAGCCGTATGCGAAGAAAACTGGCGTACCAGACCTCGACGAAAGCTATGTGTTTTTCTCGACCGGCAACACGCAGGAAGTGCTCGACCATGTAAAGCGTGGTTTTGAAGAAGAGGGCTTGGGCGACATGGCGACCGGCATCGCAGTGCGCGACCCGCGTGGGCAAGAGATAACGCAGACGCGCGTTGTCCGCATCAAAAAAGACATACTCAAAAAATATCCTGCGTCGCTTTTTCTACCCATATGGCTCGTTAAAGAGGGGCCTCGACACCGGCGCTTTTCATACAACATAGATATCAGGCCACACCTCGATTGGGACTCGGCAGACCTTGCCGCATGGCTCAAGGCGATAGAGCCGACCCTCGGCAAGCGCAGTGCCACGCAGACCGAACTTCTCGTCGATTTAGAGGGCAATACCCGTTCGCGCGAAACGGATGTGCAGGAAGCGGTCCGCTTTGACACGCTCTATCTCACGCGCCGCCTTTCCGAGACGACCGAGAACGCCTTTATCGCGCATGACATATCCAAGCGAGCCGTTGCCCATCTTGCAAAAGCCTCTTCGCAAGAGCTTTTGGACCGCGATGCGGGCTATGTCGCCCGAGAGCTTGAAAAGCGCCTCATGGCGCATCGCAGGGCGCAAGAGCAAAAAATCTTCGAGTCGCTTGTCGGGGGCAAGAAGCTCATTTTGGCAGTATCGGACGATAGCGACATCGGATTTGAGATGCCGAGTGCGGATGTGGTCGCAAGCGGCGTTATGTCCTCTTACAAGTTCAATCTGTACGAGGATGTCGAAACGGGCTCGCTCAACTCGCTTGAGCATGATGTCGTCCGCATCATCGAACAAAGCCCGAATGTGCTGTGGTGGGCCCGCAACAAGGCACGGGGCAAAGGATGGTACTCGGTCCAAGGATGGCAGCGAAACAAGATTTGGCCGGACTTCATTATCGCCCGCAAAGGCCCTAAAAATGAGCTTGAGTTTGTCTATGTCGTCGAAAGCAAAGGAGAGCAACTCATCGGCAATCCCGATACTGAATATAAGAGCAAAGTTTTTGACGCGATAAACAAGATGCAGGGTAAGGTTGAAAAAATACGCATCCGCGCGACGACTGTGCATCTCAACGACCGCTTTGAGTTTGAGTTGATACCACAAAACGAAGAAGAGGCGCGGCTGCGGGCTAAGTTGTAAAAATATGAAAGCAATCATTCTAGCGCGGGTCTCGACCGAAGAACAAAAAGATGCCGGTAATTCTCTACCGGCGCAGATTGTGCGTATGGAAGAGTATTGCAAGCGCAAGGGATTTGATATTGCCGAGACCTTTAGCTTTGACGAGAGCGCCTATAAGACCAAGCGCGATGAGTTCGACAAAGTGCTTGAGTACCTAAAGACGCATAGCGAAAAGTTCGCAGTCTGTTTTGATAAGGTCGACCGGCTATCCCGCAATGTGTTCGACAAGCGCGTGTCCCTGCTATACGACAAAGCCGTCGCGGACGAAATAGAGCTACACTTTGTATCAGACGGGCAAGTCATCGGCCCCTCGATGTCGGCCGTTGAGAAGTTTCAGTTCGGCATGAGCTTGGGCCTCGCTAAGTATTACTCGGATGCAATCAGCGACAATGTAAAGCGGGCATTTGAACAAAAGCGCCGCGTCGGCGAGTGGACCGGAGGCGTAAGAATTGGATACTTGAATGTATCTCTCGATGCAGAAAAGCGACTACGAAAGGACATCATACTCGACCCCGAGCGGGCGCATCTTGTTGAGCGGCTCTTTCAGCTCTGGTCGACCGGCAACTACTCGCTTACAACTGCCCGCGCCGAGATAACGCGCCTTGGCCTCCGCAGCCGCGACAGCAATGTACTTTCGCGCAGCAATATAGACCTCATCCTCAAGGACCCGTTTTATTACGGCATAGCCCGCTCAAAAAAGTACGGCCTCTTTCCGCACCGCTACCCGCATATCATTACCCGTGAGCTGTTCGAGAAGTGCCAAGAGGTATTTCGCCGCCGTAGCAAAGCGACCTCAAAACCCCTGTCCGATATTTTCATGTTCAAAGGGCTCGTGCATTGTAAAAACTGCGGATGCCTTATGACCCCCGAGCGCAAAAAGGGCTACCTTATCTACTACTCCTGCACGAATGCCAAGGGTATATGCAAGAGGGAGTATGTCCCCGAAAAGACCCTCCTAAAGCCCGTACAGAGCGTATTTGAGGCGTTTGAGGCGATGCCTAAGGAAGTTGAGGAACGGCTCTTGAGCGAGCTTAGGACCTCGAACGAGGGCGAGGTTGAGTACCACAAGAAAGAGCTTGTCCGCATCCGCGCCGAGTACGACCGCGTACAGGCCCGTCTCGACTCATACATGGACCTGCTCGCCGACAAGAGTATTACTAAGGACGACTATGACAAAAAACTGCAAGAGCTAAAAGACAAGCAGTACCGATTGAACATCGAAGCCGACGAGCACACAAAAGCCGACCATGACTATAAACTCACTATTTCTCAAGTGTTTTCTCTATCGCGCCGGATGGGCGAAATCTTCAAGAGTTCTGAACCGCACGAGAAAAGGGCGTTTTTGAACTATCTACTTCAGAACCCGACCGTATCGGGAAAAAAGCTAGATTTTACACTACGAAAGCCCTATAACACCATCCTCGAAGTGGCTACCTGTCCAACTGGGCTCCGCGGGTAGGATTCGAACCTACAACCAACTCCTTAACAGGGAGCTGCACTACCATTGTGCTACCGCGGAATACGTTCGAACGCCCCAAATTATACCTATTTTT
>Ga0075896_123_pt1 | contig 8587 bp, 12 predicted proteins | sample RifGroA1_FD_68319 | JGI IMG/M metagenome (GOLD analysis project Ga0075896, IMG submission 68319) | Parcubacteria bacterium GW2011_GWA1_49_11
TCACCTTTGGGGCTTTGTCGGTATCAATCTGTATTTTCATATCTTTGTTTAGGTATGCCACCGGAGCCCAGCTCGGCCATACGCCATTTCTAATTTTCTGTCGTAATCCGCGCTTCACATTCTCTCGCAAATTGTCCACGAAATATTTTGATTGACCAAAAGCGATTTGGAGCATGAAGAGTCCCTGCGGTGTCGGTTCGCACCAGAACGTCGGAAATTTGAGGGAACGAATCAAGCCGCGATCTACCATGTGGATAATCCGACCGCCGTCTACTGAATTACGCGCGAGGCGGTCTGGGTGCCAGGAGATAATCCCATCTGCTTTCCCGGATTCGATGAATGACAGCATTTCTGCGAATTTCATTCGACCGGGCTCTTTTGCGGTTTTCGCCTCCTCGAAGGAGGCGACAATTTCAAGTTTTTCTTTGGCGGAATACTCTTGCAGCTCTGCGAGCTGCGCTTCAATACTTAGGATTTGGCGGTCTTCGCTCTCGCTCGACTTGCGTGCGTAGATTACATAGCGCATACAAAATTCAAGAAATATGGAGTGAATAAAAATTTTCTTTTCCCCACAAATGCCAATTCGTTTTTGACCCGAAAATGCAATACCGAATGACCGCCGAGCGAAGCGAGGCGGTTGCCTCTGGCTTGCGCTTTCCATCTGTGCGGGCTACGCTTGAGATAGCTCGAATGCATTTCGCCGCCGATGGGGGCGGCGGCGAGCACCCCCGCTGAAAACCGCAAAAGAGCCCGGAAAAACATCGGCTCGAACCATGTGGTGTGGGGGAAAAGAAAATTTTTATTCATACAATTTTATCCAAGCAATTTATATGACTCGCAACATTTGGATTGGTATCGTCGTGGTCATCGCGCTCGTCGCAGGCGGGTGGTGGTATCTCAATCAATCGAGTGCTCCGGTGATATCCGAAATGACGCAACTGCCGACAACAGAACAGACAACGCAACAGAATACGAGTGCTGGAACGCAGCCGGTAGTGAACAATCAATTGACGCAACCCGCACAAAACCCAACTCCCAAGACGACAACTTTCAGCGTGTATTTTGGAAAAGAGAATGATCCTTCCGATCCTACAGATACGCTTTGTGCGCGTGCCATTACGAGAACAATTCCGTATACGTCCGCCGTTGCTCAAGCGGCACTCGTTGAACTTTTCAAAGGACCAACAGCTAGTGAAAAACAAGAAGGATACTACAGTTGTTTCTTTCATACAGATATTGCCATCAAGAGTATTAAGATCGAGAACGGCATAGCCACGGTCGACTTTTCGAAGCAGTACACAGAGGGTTGCGGCGGAGCATCAAGTTGTTCACAAGCAGCGCGAAATGCAGTTAGGAATACACTTATACAATTCCCATCCATCAAGGGCGTGCAAATCCTAATCGAGGGCGCTCCTGAAGGACACGACGCCTAGGCGTTTTGATTCAAAGAGCAGTTGTATGCGCTCCGCGCATTCTCGGATGTATTCCGCCAAAGAAAAACTTGAAATTGTCAGCGGGGGTGCTCGCCGCCGCCCCCATCGGCGGCGAAATGCATTCGAGCTATCTCAAGCGTAGCCCGCCAAAATTGAAAATCGGAATCGGAAGCCGAAATGGGGTCGGCACGAAGTGCCGACACAAATGTATTCCCCCCAAAAAATCCTGAATCTGAAAGGGTTCTCAAGCGTAGCCCGCCAGATTTTTAACGATGGGGACAGCCGGCCCAACAACATGGCCGGCGCATTCCGCTCTTAAGTTTCGAGACTGCTTTCTTTATACGGATATTCCGTGTCTCCGTTTTTTTGCCGGACGTAACCCAGCAGATCCACTCATTGCGCGCAAGCGGAGTAATATCCTCCCATGCCGCTCGCACCATTGGGGAAGAAGTAAGAGCCTCCCGCAAATCCGTCGGCATTTTGTGCACCGTGCCGCCCGCGATTCCTTTTTTACCCATAGGGGTATCTTAGCAAATCTCGCGTGGCGGAGGATGCTATAGTGGTTTTGTGCATAAAATAGAATCGCTTTCAGCCACACAAATCGCGGACTCGCGTGGCAACCCGACCATTGAGGTAACGCTCGCTACCGCAAACGGGCAGGGAGTTGCCTCGGTGCCGTCTGGCGTCTCGGTCGGCGCGCACGAGGCAAAAGTGGTCGAGCCTGCACTAGCGATTGCTCGAATCAACACCGAAGTTGCGGTCGCGTTGGTGGGCAAAGAGTTTGACCAGAAAAGTCTTGATGCCTTTCTAATTCAACTTGACGGCACTCCCGACAAAAGCCGTTTGGGTGGCAACGCCACGCTCGGCATCTCGCTCGCCTTTGCCCGCGCAGCGGCTGCGGAACAGAGGGTCGAGCTGTATCAGTACCTCGGCGCCCTTGCGGGCGTGACCGCGTTTGCGCTGCCCGTTCCGATGTTCAACGTAATCAACGGGGGTAAACATGCGCACGATGGCATTGCGGTGCAGGAATTTATGCTCGTGCCGGTGGGGATAGCAACTACTTCAAAACAAGTGGAAGTGGCGCTGGCGTGTATGGATGCGCTGAAACAACATCTTATAAAAAACGATATTAGTACCGAGTTGGGCGACGAGGGCGGGTTTGCGCCGCATCTGCATGGAAGCGAGGAAGCACTGTCGTTCCTTGCGCAGTCAATCACGGATGCCGGATTTTCTAAAGACGACATTCGTATATCAATCGACGCAGCTGCTTCAGGGCTCTTATTTGCAGACGGCTATCACGAAGACGGCAAAGTTTTTTCTTCTGCAGAATTATTATCTTGGTATAAAAAAATAGCAGAGCAATACAATTTGTTTTCAATAGAAGACCCGTTTGCCGAAGACGACTGGGGCGATTTTCATACCGAGGTCGAACAACTTTCAGCCCTGATTGTCGGTGATGATTTGACTGTGACGAACACTGACCGCATTGCTCTGGCCGTGCAAAAAAAGGCGATCGATGCCGTTATCATCAAACCCAACCAAGTGGGCACGGTGAGCGAGACGATTGCCGCCGTTGCCGCGGCGCACGCGCAGGGGTGGAAAGCGATAGCCTCGCACCGCTCGGGCGAAACTCCTGATACGTGGATTGCCGACGTCGGCGTCGGGCTCGGGTGCGAATATATAAAAGCAGGCGCACCAACGCGGCCCGAGCGGACGGCCAAGTATACTAGGCTTATAGCAATAGAATCCCAATTGTCATGAGTTCCCGAGCCCAAATAATCGCGACCATCGGCCCCGCGTCCAATAGTGCGGATACGCTGTGCGACATGAGCGCGGCAGGCATGGACATTGCGCGGCTCAATTTTGCCTGGATATCCGACGAGGCCGAGGCCTTGCGGCAGATACACGCGGCCCCGCGCCGGCGCGGCGGCCTGCGGCCGCTCCGCCCCTTTGTTGGCCGACCTCCCTGCGCGCCGGGTGCCGCAGGCGGCCGGACACACGTACGACCCTACGGCGCCGCTCCTGACGCCGGAGGAAGAGGCTCAACTTGCCTTGTGCATTAAAGAGGGGGTTGAACTCTTTGCGCTCTCGTTTGTGGCCGGCGCAAAAGATGTCGAGGCGTTGCGCGCGCTTGTCCGCACGCACGGCGGTACGCAAAAAATAATCGCCAAAATAGAGCGCAATATCGCTGTCGAAAACATAGACGAAATTATCGCCGCGGCCGACGCGGTGATGGTTGCGCGTGGCGACTTGGGGGCCGAAGTTCCGCTCGAAGAAATTCCTTTTATACAAAAAAATATCATTACCAAGTGCAATGCGGCGGGCAGGCCGGTAATAGTGGCGACACAAATGCTACTGTCGATGACCAAAGAAAAAGAACCCACGCGCGCCGAGGTGACCGACGTTGAGGAGGCGATTATGGACGGCGCCGACGCGGTGATGCTCTCCGAGGAAACCGCATCAGGAAAATATCCGGTCGAGGCGGTCGCCATGATGGAGCGCGTTATTACGGAAGCGGAACGGCACGAGGGGCGCGTCATACATACCCTATGACTCTCCCCGGCACACTTATTATTACGCGGCACCACGAGTCGGAGTACAACAAAAAAGGCCTCTGGACCGGTACGCGCGATGTCCACCTTACGCCCTACGGAGTGCAAAAATCCGAAGAGATGGGGAAGCTCATCAAAGACCTGCCGCCGGACTACGCATTTGCGTCAACCTTAGTGCGCACGGACGAAACGCTCAATGCGATGCTCAAAGCGCTTGGCATTACCTCTGTAGACGGGGAGAGCCACCCCGCGCTCAACGAGCGCGACTACGGCGAGTACACCGGCAAAAACAAATGGGAGACGGAGAAATTGGTGGGCAAAGAGACGTTTGATAACATTCGCCGCGAGTGGGACTACCCCGTGCCGAATGGTGAGACTTTAAAAATGGTGTACGAGCGCGTGGTGCCGTTTTATACCGGCATGGTCCTGCCGCTCCTTCGCGCCGGGCACACCGTGCTCATTGTGTCGCACGGCAACGCCCTGCGCGCGCTCGAGATTTACATAGAGTCTATCCCGACCTCGCAGGCGCACGACCTGCAGATGCTGTTTGGCACGGTGGTGATTTATAAAGTCGACGAGGAGGGCAGAATGGCCAACAAAGAAGTGCGTGCGGTCGGTGGAGAAGTTAATGCATAGCCAAAGTGAAAAAGGATTATAGAAAGTGGACTCCGCTCAAGCAGACACTCAACAATGATGCTGAGCCGAGACTCTTCTTCCATCATGCTCCAAACAGACCCGGGTACATCTGAAAAGAGCACGGCGGTGCTCTCCCAACTCCGACTTGTTGACGCAAAGCGCCTGCGGCGCTTGATAGGGTATGTTTCGGAAGAGGACATCGTCCTTTTAAAGGAAAAACTCAAGGGGTTGATTCCTTGAGTTTTTCCACTTTATTCCTCCGTCTTGCGACGGAATAGGGCCGAAGCCGTTTGTAGCTATAGTATACCCCACACAACCTAAAGCGCAAGTGAATAAATCGCGGGCGTTTAGGATGAGGCCTTGGTGGTACAATTCTTATATGAAGCTAGTTTATTTTGCCAAAGAGGCGTGGGAGGAGGACTATATAAAAGGCAAGCTCCCCGGATTTGAGCTCATCGCCCCGGGCGAGAGTGGGGCCGAAGTACTTTCTGTTTTTGTAAATCACCCCGTCGATGCCGCCGAGATGGCAAAGTACCCCAAGCTCAAACTTATTGCCACGCGCTCGACCGGCTTTGACCACTTGCCACGCGCTCGACCGGCTTTGACCACCTCGACATGGCCGAGGCAAAAAAAAGAGGCATTGCGGTGGCGACCGTGCCTGCCTACGGAGCAAATACGGTGGCCGAGTTTGCCTTTGCACTCCTGCTTGCGCTGTCGCGCAAGGTGCCCGAGGCGCACGAACAGGTAACAAAGACGGGCTCCTTCTCGCAAGAGGGGCTCACCGGTTTTGATTTGGCGGGCAAGACGATGGGGGTCGTGGGCTGCGGCAAGATAGGCCAACACACGGTGCGCATCGCCAACGGGTTTGGGATGAGGGTGATTGTCTGCGACGGACATCGCGACGAGGGGCTGGCAAAAGAGCTGGGGTTTGAGTATGCAGAGTTGCCGGAGCTCCTCGGCGCGAGCGATGTTGTCTCGCTCCACGTGCCGTACCTGCCGGCGACGCACCACCTTATCAACCTGCAAAATATTTCTTTGTTCAAGCGCGGCGCGTATCTAATCAACACCGCGCGCGGAGCGGTGGTTGAGACCGCGGCGATAGTCAAAGCGCTGCAGGAAGGGATACTGGCTGGCGCGGGGCTCGACGTGCTCGAAGAGGAGGGGGACATGCAGGATGAAATGAAGTTGCTCTCGGGGCCCCACCCCAAAGAGGAAGAACTTAAAGTTGTACTAGAGAACCATTATCTCATCAACCACCCGCGCGTCATCATTACCCCGCACATCGCGTTTGATACCACGGAAGCGGTGCGCCGCATCCTTGACACGACGATAGAAAACATCATTGCTTTTGCGGCCGGCGCGGCAAAGAATCTGCTGGCGTGAGCCATTTTCATACAATGGCTAATTTTTTTTATATTTGCTAGTCTTATGGTATTGAATAGGCTTTTAAGGCGTTAGCCACCACAATTTTTTATGATTAATCCAAATCCAGCGAAGATCGAAAGTATTCTTAATTCCTCGATCCAATTTGCAGTACCTCGATATCAACGAGAGTTTACTTGGGGTAAAAGTGAGGCACTAGAATTTTTTGAGGATCTAAAAAGTTACACAGAACTAGAGACAGGAGGTCTTTTTTTAGGCACTCTGATTTTTGATATTTCCGAGGAGCGCCAAAAGAAAATAAAAGTGGTTGATGGACAACAACGATTAACAACAATTTTGCTTCTATTAATAGCATGTAGAAATTTAGCAAAAAAATCTAAAGCAGCTCGTATTGCCCAAAAGATCCAAGAGAAGATCACTTTTGAGGATCCAACTACAGCAGAGTCTCTTGGTCCGCGATTAATTGCTTCGGAATCAGTAAAGGATGTATTTGAGGAGATTTCAAAATATGAATGGAATGGAGAATTTACTCCGAAAATTGGAAATAAACATGTGAAGCTCCAAATTAGAAGGATTAAACCCATATATGATTATTTTTATAATGAAATAAAAAGTTTTGACAAAGCTAAGCTTAGTAATTTTTTAAAAGTTATTTATGAGTCCTATGTTGTTCGTATTGATATTCAGGATGAAGTAGAAGCCTTCAGTATTTTTGAACGAACCAACGCTAGGGGTGTTGATCTCGAGGCGTCTGACTTGCTCAAAAACTATTTATTTTCTCGTGGAGTTGAGGGATTAGAAGAAGCGTGGCCTTAGATCATTGAGAATTCAGACGGTACAGTTTTGAGGATGTTCAAGTATTTTTATGTTGCAAGAAATGGATATGTGGCTAAATCTGATCTTTATAAAAAAATAAGAGATTACGGTAACGATATAGGAGCGGAAGAACTTGTAAAAGAGTTGGATTCTTTTTCGCGTTTTTATACAGTAATACGGTCTGGAGACGCTTCGGTTGTTCAGACTTATTTTGAATTCATTGGATGTGAGGCAATAGCAAATGATCAAAATAAGTATGAAAAAATCCATATAGCCCTCCAAGGTCTACGATTATTTAAAATTTCTCAAATTTACCCACTTATTTATGCAGCAATAAATTGTTTCGTAAAAAATGATGGGGGAAATAATCAGACACTTTCCAAAAAACTAATTCAGTTTTTTGATGTATTGGAAAAATACCATTTTGTAAATAGTGCTGTCTGTACGCGAATTGGTAATGAAGTTGAAAAACTCTACGCGGATTTTTGTATTAAATATGAGAATTCGAACGATTTTGAAGAAACAACAAAAGAATTAGTTAAGGAACTGAAAGACAAGCTTGCTTCAGAGGAAGAATTTGAATCTCGTTTTGTTGACTTATCGTATTCTTCTGAATCTATTCCTCTGATTTCCTATATTTTTGATCGCTTTAATAACTTTGGTTTACATCCAGGACAGCGAATAAATATTTTTAATCCTGATCAAAAAGTTTTGAGGAAGAATCATAATATTGAACATTTTTACCCGCAAACCCCTGAAAATGAAGAGTCTGATGCCGAGACATTGGATGTCGTAGATAATATTGGTAATTTACTCGCTATAAGTTTTCGGACGAATTCAAAGTTAGGAAATCTAAGTCCATTGAAAAAACTTCATAAATTAAGAAAGGATCTTGAAAAAGAAATCCAAAACCTCTCATACGTCCGTGAGTTTTTGAGTAAGTATGAAAAGAAAATTCCTACGTGGGGTAAAAAAATAATAGAAATCCGTGCGAGGGAATTAGCTAAAGAGGCGTATAAAAAAATATGGGAGATCGTCTAACTCGGCAATTATACCCAGTGGAGTACAGATACTTCATACAGTAAACTTTTATGAAGGTATGCAAGAAACCAACTACATCCTGCGTCCTACCCAAGAGGATAAAGTTCGAGTCCTTTTTCTCGAAAATCGGCCTTGATAGATAGTAGATGGAAGACTATTATGAGGATAGACACGTGTCATGGATACGCTCACAAACATACTCTTCATGCCAGGGACAAAGAATATGTGGTACGGTTGCCTGGGAATCTCAATACGGTGTTTACAGAGGCAAGAGGGTTTATACTAGAAAACTATCTTAAAATAAAAGAGAATTATCTAGGAAGTAAATAAAAAAATATGACCAAAACTCTCATACAAAAGAATATGAAGCTATCGCTGGAGTTTGACCGATATATATCGGGCAAACCTAGTGCGCTTAGACAAGTGCCCCAAGGTAGTGAAATAATTTTGACTTCGTCGTCGGATAAAAAACTGTCTGATGCAAATTGGTCTATTGTGCGGGAAAGTAAAAGCGGTAAATTTGTTGAGGCTCACAAGAGCGGCAGCAGTTGGAAGATTCGAGCTGTTAAATAATTTTAAGATCTCGCGAGCGCGATAGTGTGTACCGCGCGCGCTCCGGCAAGCCGGAGCGCGCGCTTTGCTTCCGCAAGAGTTGCGCCGGTGGTGGTAACGTCGTCAACGACGATGCACACTCTGCCCCGCACTATTTCCGTGTCAAAAACTCGC
>Ga0075896_120_pt1 | contig 7423 bp, 8 predicted proteins | sample RifGroA1_FD_68319 | JGI IMG/M metagenome (GOLD analysis project Ga0075896, IMG submission 68319) | Parcubacteria bacterium GW2011_GWA1_49_11
CCGACCCGTCGGTGCCTTCCAGTGCAATGAGTTTTCCGCTCGCCATATAAAATCATCCTACCAAATTCGCCACGCCGTAAACAGTGGGCAAGCTCACATTGGCAATGCTACTTGAGTTTTTTGCCCACACGAGGCAGGTTTTCATACCGAGTGCCTTGGCGGGAACCAGGTCGACTCCCTCACGGTCGCCGATCATCAGGTGTTGCTCTGCCGGCAAGCCTGTTTTACGAAGGATATAGCGAAAACCCTCCGGATGCGGCTTGGTGATTCCCACGGTTTCCGCCGTTACCATTTCTTCAAATGTTTCGGCCGGCACGCCAAGGACGTCAAGTGCTTTTTTGTGATTTGCGATAATGCCGTTGGCAAGCGTAAAGTGACGATACTGTTTAAGTTTTGCAAAAAGTGCGATAAGTTTTTCGTCGCGCGAGATGGATAGACGGTTTTGTGCAGTTTTTCAAATTCCGCAACCGCTTGCTCCCGCGGCCAACCCGTGTGCGCCATGATCGTCCGGTATTCTCCTTCGCGAATCTCTTTCCATAACGCCGGATTGGGCGCATAGAGGGTGCCGTCAAAATCCCAGATCAAAACCGTAACGTTCCTAAATCTATTGTCCATGGCAAATATTGTAATATGTTAACATATTAACATGTTAACACGTTGACATATGCTAAAGTTTTTATGTTAACGTTTTTCTTACTTTTTGAAGTAGTTCTTCCTGCGCTTTTTTGCTTCGGACGATGTTCAGACCATCCGTTTCAATCGTTAACACTGGGATGGTTTTATTTTCCGAGAGCCATTTGTGGTTCAGCATGTCCAAAAGCTCAAGGTAGTTCGCCGGAATTTTTTGCTCGTATCCCCTGCCGCGGCTCCCGATGCGGCGGGTGAGCTCCGACACGCTCGTTTCCAGGTAGATGACGAGGTCCGGCACCGGCAATTGCGGCTCAAACGAGCGGTAAATTTTCTGATACAGCCGCCACTCCGCATCATCCATGTTACCCAATACGTGTTGTGCCTTGGCATAGGAAAATACGTCCTGCTGGATCGGCACATCCTGAACAATCCCACGGTAGCCTTTTTTCCACAGGGGATCCCTCGCGTCGCTCAGGACGCGGCCAGCTTCAAGAAGCTGCCACGTTAACCGGGGTAAAAATGCATTTTCTCCGAAGTGTTCTTCCAGCAGTTGAAACTTCAATTCACTCGCCAGCAGGCGCGCAACAGTCGTTTTCCCGCTGCCGATGGTACCCATGATAGACACATGTGTATGACGCTTCATAACTCTCGTGTTGTATCACATCCGGCATAAACTTGACAAGCAACTCCCCGCGACGTAGCATGCAAATAGAAGGAGGATCTTTTACAAGGAGCGAAATTGTCCTGCGAAGTCACGCGAAGCGTGATCGGGCTTCGCTGGACAGGATCTGGCTTTGCCAGAGAACATAAGCGTGTGGCCCGGCTATCATGTTCCTCGCCGAGCTCGTCACACCAGCCGGGCAAGCCCGGTTGATGCGAGCGAAGCGAGCATAATAACCGGGATACGAGGAAAGGGCTTATCGGATAAATCTGCGGGTGCCCTTTGGTAGTACTCTCTACCACAACGGTAATCAGAAACTCCACCGGTAACGGTGGGAACAAATGATTATCGGCAGAGTCGCTCCCCTAGTGCTTCAATTTACAATTTCTAATTTTCAATAGGAGGACATTATGTGTGGCATTTTTGGCTATGTAGGAACGCGGCCCGACGGGGCACAAATTGTGTTACAAGGGTTAAAGACGCTTGAATATCGGGGCTATGACAGCTGGGGCATCGCCGTGGGAACCACGGTGAGTGCTACCAATACCATCGTTGTAAAGAAAAAAGCCGGAAAAATCGGCGAGGCCAACGTTTCTGATATGCCCAAAAGCTCGTTTGCGTTTGGACACACCCGCTGGGCCACGCACGGCGGAGTGACGGATGTAAACGCCCATCCGCATCTGGATTGCAGTGGGAAAATTGCCATCATCCACAACGGCATTTTAGAAAACTACGAGGAGATCAAAAAAACCCTGCTGAAAAAAGGGCACAAATTTGTCTCCCAAACCGACACCGAGGTCGCGGTGCATCTGATCGAAGAGTACGCGCGTACCATGATGTTTAGTAAAGCCGTACAACGGGCGTTTAACGAAATGGAGGGCCTAAACGCCTTCATCGTCATGAATACCGCTAACCATCAATTTGTCGCGGTGCGAAACGGTTCGCCATTAGTCGTTGGATTTGCCGACGGAGAAAATTATTTGGCAAGCGACGCGGCGGCACTTCTCCCACACACGAAGCAAGTACATTTTCTGGAGGATGACGAAATGGCACTGGTGTCCGCTCGCGGCGTCATGATATTTAATGCAAGAACCGGCGACCGGGTGAAACCTAAAAAGCAACAGCTCACCTGGTCCGTGGCACAGGCCGAAAAGGGCAATTATCCCTATTTCATGCTGAAGGAAATTCATGAGCAGCCGGGAGTGATTGCCGATGTTGCCGCAGATAACGCAGATCACGCCCGCAAGCTGGCCATGGCGATAAAAGATGCAACAGGAACCTATTTGGTGGGGTGCGGTACTGCCGCCTATGCGTGTTTGGCCGGTACGTATATTTTTTCCAAAGTTGCCCGCCGGCACGTCAACTGGGCGATCGGCAGCGAATTTGGCTATCACTTAGACTTTTTGAACAATAAAAGCCTGGTGATTGCACTCTCCCAATCCGGCGAGACCATAGACCTGCTTGAAGCGGTGCGCAAAGCCAAGGCAAAAGGAGCCCAACTGGCAGCACTCACCAATGTATTGGGCAGTAGCTTATACCGTGAGGCCGCCTATACGCTCATTATCGGAGCAGGACCCGAAAAAGGCGTGGCGAGCACCAAGGCATTCACGGGCAAAATTGCCCATCTCGTGCTGTTGGCCTACGCGTTAAACGGTAAGGTAAAAGAAGGGCAAGCCGTCGTCACCCAGGCGGCCAAAGCATCCAAAGCGGTACTTGCTGCCGGATATGTATCCAAAATCCAACGGCTGGCAAAAAGGCTGAAAGATAGCCGCCATGTGTATGTGATTGGCCGGGGACTTTCATATCCCGCGGCACTCGAGATTGCGCTCAAGATCAAGGAGATTTCCTATATCCATGCCGAGGGTTTTGCCGCAGGCGAACTCAAGCACGGACCGCTCGCGCTTGTGGAAAAAGGCACGGCGTGCATCGCGCTCCTGCCAAACGATGAAACGTACGGCGCAAACCTGGCAGGCGCTATGGAAATGAAAGCGCGCGGAGGATTCGTGATCGGCATCAGCCACAAAAATCACGAAGTGTTTGATGTGTGGCTGCCGGTGCCGGACGCAGGGGTTGCCACCATTATCCCCAACGTCATCGTGGGGCAACTGCTGGCCTACTACCTGACGATCGCGCGCGGTTTTGACCCGGACATGCCAAGGAATCTCGCCAAAAGCGTGACGGTAAAGTGACGAGTTAGTACGCGCCCAAATGTTGGATTGCTTGGCCGGCGGTTTGCGAAGCAATACGAAGCGCTTGAGGGACACTGCGCTTCCTAAGGTACGACACCAAAAACCCTGCAATAAACGCGTCACCGGCCCCGGTCGTATCTTTCACGCGCACATTGGGAGCAGGATGAATAAATGACTGGCTCCCCAAAAATGCAATCGCGCCATACGCCGCCAACGTCACGATGATCAATTTGCCCGACTCTGCGGCAACCTGTTTGAGCCGGTTGATAAGGTCTTCATCTACATCTTTGTCTAATCCCAAAAATGCTACGTCGAGCGCGCCCATGCACGATTCCACAACGTCCGCGTCTTTACCGAGTTGTGAAAGATCATCAAAATCCACACTCACCAGCGGTAATCGATGCTTCTTCCCCGCCCCAAAACGCACAAACTCATCGAGCAAATGCCGCGTGGGGCCGTAAACAGTCAAAGATACCGCGTGTTGTTTTTTAAAAAACCCCGCGTCGCTCTCGTCTAAATGGAATTTGGCCAATACCCCCGGATTCCAATCACCAAACCGGTGCTCGCCGGATTTATCCGTGAAAATTTCGATACTGGATGTTTTACCCGGCAATGTCCGGACATGCGTGGCATCAATGTCCTCGTGTTTTAATTTTTGCAAAAACTTTTTGCCGCTCGCATCCTCCCCAACTGCCGCCACGATAGAAGGTGTTGCTCCCAACCGCTTGGCCCATATCGAAGAGTTTAGCGACGATCCGCTCAAATGCACCCGGCGTCTTTGCGGATACACATCAATCGTCAAATCGCCGATAAACGCAATGCGCGGTGTCATACGGTTTATGGTTTAGCGCTCCTGGGCAATTTTGCTGGTCTCCGGCGCTTTTTGGCCTACATACTTTGCCGATTTCTTTTTGTAATACGGCACTTGGGCGGGGCTGCTAAGCTGTTCAAACGAAAGCGAGCAAATCCGCATGCCGGGATACAGCATGACCGGGATGCGGCCCATGTTGGCAAGCTCCAGCGTGATATTGCCGCGGAATCCGCACTCGATGTTGGCCGCGGTGGAATGCACGACGACCCCAAGCCTGCCGATACTGGATCGGCCTTCCAGCCGACCGGTGAGGTCATCCGGCATCTCGATGTATTCTTTTGTGACGGCCAGGATAAATTCGCCCGGATGAAGCGTAAATGCCTCGCCGTCACGCACCCGCACTTCGGTCGTTATATCCTTCAGCGTCTTTGGATTTTGCGGATCTATATAGGGCGTTTTACTGTGGTTAAACACGCGGTAGACGGTGCCTAACCGCAAATCGATCATGCAGCTGCCCAGCTGCTCGGCTAGGTTTGGCTTGGGGCTAATTTTTATCCGCCCTCCGGCAAGCGCCTTTTTGATATCGCCATCAGAAAGAACCATGAGTGGAGTATAGGAAAAAATACGTCAAACAACAAGCGGTGACAAAATAGGTACTATTAGGCGGGAACAAATGCCCCCAAAATCTGTTTCCGGCGCCACACAGCCAACCGGTCTCCAAACCACTTGAAAAAGTACAACATCTCGCGAGGACTTTTGAAACCCATATTTCCTACGTGGCGGGTTAATGTTGCAAATTCTTTTGCCAGAGGTTGTTTGTTATTGGCGCCGGCAATAATCGGATCGTCATCACAAAACACAATAATCCGCATGAGTGCCTCTCGCATAGCTTGTGTACGAAACAACGAATGTTCTCCGCGAAGTGCTTTTAAAATCGGATGATCCTGTAGCTTGCGAGCAACACCGGTCCAATAATTGCTCGTCAAATTTACCTCAATACGGATACCTTTGACAATCGCCATAAACAAAAGCCATCGCATTCGCGGTGTGTCGTCAAATAATCGCACGGCGTGACCGATACCGGCTACGCCCAATTCCATGATCGCATAATGGAGGTTGTCGTACGCCAGGTCGCCATTGTCCGGTGTTAGCTCTCCCGCATGCACGGTCAATGGCACGCCAGCCGCTTTCATATAGCGGAAAAAGGCATCAAAATTTCGTAATCTAAATTCCTCCCGGCTCTCAACACCTGCCATATTCACCGCATGAATAATGCCGCGTCTGTATAAATCAATATATACTTCTGCCAATTCCCTGCCCTTATCGGTCAGTTTCCCGTCTATGTTCGCCAACGGCTGCTCGGTCAACTGTTCGCGCCGCAAACATGCCACCACACCAACCTCACACCGGGTATCACTGTCCCCGGTTTTTTCTCCCGCCCACACAAAACGATCCAACCGGGCTTGGACAGTCTTTTTAAAGGTTTCTGCATAGAGCCCGATCGTGGGCGCTTTTCCCCGAAACTCTGTTGGATAAAATTGAAGCTCCTCTTCTGTCTTGGGTAAATCCCTAGCCACTAATGCAGCTTGGAGGCGTTGCGTCTTTTGCCATACGATACGGTAAAATTCACGATCTGCCGGATCTACAACTCTATCACGAATAACTTTATTGATGCCGGCTTGAACCAAAAAATCAAATTCTTTTAATACTTTTTCTTCTTCTGGGAGAAGTTTAAGCCACGGTGGAAGCTTTTCCTGTTCTGCATCAACATTGGGTATTTCCAATATATTACCCTCCAGAACAAGTGCCATTTGCGACATCATAAGCTCGAGTGTACCCAAACCCTCTTTTTCAGCCTTATCCAAGCCTTTATTAAAGATTACCCCGTAAATTTTTTCCGCTTCGATACCTTGCAATAGACCTTTTATAAAAATAAGCCGCAGCCAGCGTGTGGAAAGGCGCGCGATGAAAGTATTAATATCCTTTTTTCGGCTACCCATCATACTTTTGTGGATTTCATCCCATGTTTCTTGCTGAAGCTCAATGCCGAGTTCGTCAGCAACACCCCGAAGATCTCGATAGCAAAGCCACCCCTCTATATGCCTGTGAAGGGTTATGCCGAGTGGCTCATAGCGTGTGCCACGGTCAACGTATGCTGCGGCAAATTTCCGTTCGGTAAATGGCTCGATAGGAACTGTTTCTTGTTCTATTAGCGTGGGAGGCGCAATAACTCCTCGGCCATCGGCATACTCGGGTAACATACTATCTTATAGTATACACTACTACAGAGGTTTTCTCAAGCTTGCGGGCGATTATGGCCTGCCCAAATACGCACGGCGCGTGGCTTTGGAGAACCGTTCGATGGCATAGCGCAGCATCGTGCGCGGCATGGTTTTGTGGTGTTTGTCCAAATACGCAATAAGCGTCTTTTGGTCCCGTTTGCCTACTTCCCGCAGCATCCAACCCACTGCTTTGTGGATCAAATCCTGTTCATCATGAAGCAATAGTTCGGCAATCGCCAATGTATCGCGGAAGTCATTCTTGCGGAAAAATGCGGACGTGGCGAGTATCGCGATTCTTCGTTCCCACAGGCTTTTGGACCGCGCAAGGACATAGAGAATTTTTCGCTCTTTGGGTTTGTTGATAAGATATCCACCGACGATATCCCGCGCGGAAAGGTCAATCAGATCCCAATTATTTATGTATTTCGTGTTGGCAAGGTAAAAGTCGTAGTAGGTTTTTTGCTTCTTTTCGTCTGCTTTTTTAAACTGATCCGAAAGAATAAACAGCGTCGTCAAGCGGTACTCGTGGATTTTATCATGAAGCAGTTTTTCAATGTCCTTTAGCGGCAAATCCCGATATTTCTTGGCAATCGCCCGTTGCTGCGGCACCGTCAATCCCAAAAATTTGTCCCCCTCCCCATACTCCCCCTTCCCCGTCTTAAAATACCGCGCGACAAGTTTCGCCTTCTCCGGATTTCCCTGCGCCCGCAGATTTTTACCTATCTCCTCAACTGCTTTCATGTATGATGCTCTACACTTGCATCGATGCAAGTGTAGTAAATTATCGGAGGGTTTGACGTGTTGCCCGCTCCATCGTTCGCTTCCATTTCTCCTTCCCCGCTTTCGACCA
>Ga0075896_105_pt1 | contig 7057 bp, 6 predicted proteins | sample RifGroA1_FD_68319 | JGI IMG/M metagenome (GOLD analysis project Ga0075896, IMG submission 68319) | Parcubacteria bacterium GW2011_GWA1_49_11
TAGGGAGCGAGTTTTCAGAATGAAAACTCGCGCTAGGTAGCCCGCTTCCGCCCTTTGCGGAAGCGACGAAATCCCAAAGTTCCCCCCAGTGTATGGAAAATTCTCAAACCAAAACAAAATGTGTTCTCTATGCGAGAAAAAGCACAGAGGAAGATGATAAACAAGTCATGAGCATTGAAGCTCAACTTTTTGAACTGGAAGAATACGCGCATAGAGAACGCATACAAATTGTAAAAGTATTTACGGAAGCGAAAAGCGCAAAGAAGCCCGGGCGAGAAGAGTTTGCAAAAATGATTAAGTATATTGAAGAGAGTAAAGAGCCAATCGGTATTCTCGGATGGCACCCCGATCGTCTCGCCCGGAATTCTGTTGATGGCGGAAAAATAATATATCTAGTGGACATCAACAAAATTGCTTCTTTGCGTTTTCCGCAGTTTTGGTTTGAGCCAACTCCGCAAGGCAAATTTATGTTGCAAGTGGCGTTCGGACAATCCAAATATTTTTCTGACAACTTGGTTGAAAATGTGAAGCGTGGAATCCGCCAAAAAATCCGCCGTGGCGAATGGCTAACGCTCGCTCCGATGGGCTATGTCAATAATTTTAAGACTCACAACATTGACCCTGACCCTGTTAAATCTCGCGTTATCAAGCGAGCGTTCACTGCCTACGCCACTGGAAAATATACACTCGTTGAGTTGGCGGATTTTTTGGCGGATCATGGTGTTGTCCAGAAAAAAGGAACGCCATTTGCAAAATGTTCCGTCGTGAAAATGTTGACCAACAGAGCATATATTGGTTTCGTCAAACATCGTGGAGAATGGCACGACGGAACATTTAAGCCGATTCTTTCCCTGACATTGTTTGAAGCAGTCCAAAAAATTCTTTCGGCGAGGAGAAAACCACGTAAATCTAATGTTCGTCACCCTTTTCCATTTACTCAATTCATGACTTGTGGAGAATGTGGCTGTGCAATTACGGCACAATATGCGACGAACCGATATGGTGTCACTTACACTTACTATCGTTGCACAAAGAAAAATGGAAATTGCGCACAGCCATACATTCAACAAAATCTTCTCGCCGAAAAAATACAAAAACTACTTCAAGCAGTGTCCATCCCCCGTGAAGAAATTGAAAAAATGGAAAAACAAATCACCGAATGGGAAAGTGAATCAATTTCTTCACGAGGAGATGTTATCCAAAATCTTAAAACTAAACTTTTCAAAACGAAGGAGAAGTTAGATAAACTTGTTTCACTTTATCTTGACGGAGACATTGAACGAGAAATATATTTAGAACGAAAAGACCTTCTCCTTCGTCAAAAAGCAAAGTTTGAGGAAAGTTTTAGAGATTTTAGACAACAGGGAAAGAATCGACTCGAACCCTTGCGGAGTTTCGTTTTGTCCTTAAGAGAAGCCATGGAATTTGAAAAAACTTCCAATCATCTTGAATGGAAGAAGTTTTTTCAAAGTATCGGCTCTAACCCTTCTCTCAAGGACAAAACGGTTTCCATACACTGGGGGGAACTTTGGGATTTCGTCGCTTCCGCAAAGGGCGGAAGCGGGCTACCTAGCGCGAGTTTTCATTCTGAAAACTCGCTCCCTATACCAACTGAGCTAACCGCGCATGGTGCGCCCGCTTGGGATCGAGCCAAGGACCTCGTCTTTATAAGAGACGCGCTCTACCACTGAGCTACGGGCGCAGCTATTATCAATAGCTTACTTTATTTTCAGACTATTTCCTAAGACCTAATTCCTACCTGACGAGGGCATAGAACTCCTTTTGTTCGAGAGTCTCTTTTTTGATGAGTTCTTTGGCGATGAGGTTGAGCTTGTCCAGCCGCGCGGATAGTATTTTTTTGGCGGCGTTCAAGCCCTTGATGACGAATTTTTTAATTTCAGTGTCTATCTGGTAGGCCACGGTTTCAGAGTAATTCTTACCGGAGGTTAAATCGCGGCCCAGAAAAACCTGATCTTCGTGCTCATGAAAAGAAACCGGTCCCAGTGTCTCGGACATGCCGTACTGCATGACCATGCGTCGGGCAATCTCCGCCGCGACCTTGAGATCGTTCGACGCTCCGGTTGTAACTTGTTTGAAGATTAATTTTTCAGCGGCATAGCCGGCCAAGGTGACTGCCAAATCAGCCTCAAATTCAGGCTTGGAGCGCAGATTTTTATCTTCACTCGGGACTTTCAGAGTATAGCCGCCGGCTCGGCCGCGGGAGACGATTGAAACCTTGTGGACCGGATCGGAATAGGGCAGGGCCGAAGCAACCAGGGCGTGGCCGGCCTCGTGGTAGGCAGTGATCTCTTTTTCTTTTTTTGACAGAACGTGGCTGCGCCGTTCTGGCCCCAGCAAAACTTTCTCAATCGCATGGAGGATGTCCTCCTGGAAAATTTCGCTCTGGTTCTTTCTGGCCGCAAGAATCGCGGCTTCGTTTAGAAGATTAGCCAGATCCGCGCCGGAAAAACCGACGGTTCGTTCGGCCACTGGTTTAAGATTCACATCCTTGGCCAGCGGCTTGTCCAGAGCATGGATTTTTAAAATCGCTTCGCGGTCTTTGATTGACGGCTCATCCAGAATTACCCGGCGATCAAAACGTCCCGGCCGGAGCAGGGCCGGATCCAAAATGTCCGGACGGTTTGTCGCCGCCATAACGATTACGGCATCCGAGGTGTCGAAGCCGTCCATTTCCACTAAAATTTGATTAAGCGTTTGCTCGCGTTCGTCATGGCCGCCGCCCAAACCCGCGCCGCGATGCCGGCCGACAGCGTCAATTTCATCAATGAAGATGATCGAAGGTGCGGTTTTTTTAGCCAGCTCAAATGTCTCCCTAACGCGGTTGGCACCTACGCCCACGAACATTTCCACAAATTCGGAACCGGACACAAAGTAGAATGGCACGTTGGCTTCATTAGCCACGGCTCGGGCCAGGAGGGTTTTGCCCGTACCGGGCGAACCAACCAGGAGCACGCCGCGAGGAATGCGGGCCCCGAGTTTCTGGAATTTTTTGGGATCTTTAAGAAAATCAACGACTTCAGTGACCTCTTCTTTGGCTTCGATTAAACCGGCCACGTCACTAAAAGTAACCGGTTTGCGGTTGCCGGTGCCATTGGCCAGCCGGGCTTTGGTTTTGCCGAACGACAGCGCCTGGCCGGAACCCTTTTGGGCCTGGCGGAACATGAACCAGAAAATCAGCCAGATGAAGATAAAGGGCAGGACGATCGGCAGGAGGCCGGCCAGAAAGGATTCAAACCCTGAAGGCCTCTCAATCTCGGTTTTAACTGCGGTGAGTTTGGCTCTGTCCGCGCCCAGATTGATCAAAGTCTCAAAAGCGGAAATATCCGATTCTTTTTTGGCGGTGAATTTGTCGCCGCTGGCGGCGGTGATCTCAAGAACATCGCCTCTGACCGACATTTCTTTAATTTCGCCGGAGTTGATTTTAGCGACAGCCTCGGACAGGGGAATTTCAGTCGGCCCGTTGATCGAAGAATCGAAAACTGCCGTGATTCCGGCGGCAAGAATAAAAATGCCGAAGACGATCAAAAAGTATCTAAGATACGATTTCATTCGATGTTGATTTTAACATATAAAAAGATAACTGGCAAACAGGGGAAAATTGGAAATAGGAAATAGGCCCTTAGACAAACCTCGGATTTTTAAAAATTCAGACTTGGAATATTTTAGAATTCGAAAGGGGGCCTTGTGAGCCCCCTTTGCCCGAGCGTAGTTCTCGGTCTTACCCACCGGTTACTTGCGGCCGCGCCCCTGTTGCCGGCCGCCCCGCCGTTTCACTTCGCCCGGGTCGTGGCAGCCCGCGGCCCCCAACTTCCTGCACAGGTTGATGTAGCCCCAGATCAGGCGCCGATGACTCGGGTTGCTGCCCTTCGCCGACGGGTGGGCCTCCTCCCACAACTCATCGATCTCTTCCTGGGTGAGATTCCCGGTCCGGACCATCCGCGCCGCCTTGTCGGCGAAGTGGTTCCAAACTGCCGCGAGAAGGTCCCATCTGAAATTCTTTAGGTCCTCGACGAGCTTGTCCCAGTCGAAGTCTGCGGTGCGCTTGGAGGCGACAAGACCTCCGTTCTCCCGCCATACAGTGGACAGCTCCGTGATGCGGTCATGGAACTCGTCCAACGGCACCTCGGCATTGCCGGGGTGCGTGTACTGCTCGTTGAAGTCGTTCACAGCCTCGGACAGGAGGATGGTCGCGTACGCCGACACATCCCTTTTCCGCCGTGGAGTCTCTCTCTCCTTTTCGGCGATCTTGTTGACCTGAGGCACGGTCCGCGCTGCCCGCGCGGAGACTTTCTTCGCCGCCTTCTTTTTGCCATCTGTCCCCTCCGTCCCCGCCAAAGGCGGGGGCGTTGCTTGTCTTGTGCGGAGGGCTGAATGCCCTGGGCAGTCGCCCTGCCGCACCATTCTTTGTTGACTATGGACGTATATGAAAGGTCAGCCTAACCCCTATATTATACACCCAAAGCCAAATCTCGTCAAGTACTTAAAAATAAGCGAGTCTTTGGGTCTCTCGAGCATTTCTCGATACCATTAGTTTCTTGCCGAAATCGACGATATTCTTCCGGTAACAAATAGGAAACCGAACGAAGTTCGGCCAGGTGGCCTGTTTGTCAATGTTGAGGATAGCCATGTCATACTCTTGACCAGCCACCAGCGCTTCCTGCGGAGTCTGGCCGCTTAATTCAGCCAGAGGTATAAAGCCGATGATGTTGCCGGGCAGTTCGACAAAAGCGCCGGAATTTCTGATTTTGGAAATTCTTCCACGAACTTTTTGCCCGACTTGATAAGTATTATCGATTTCCAGCCAAGGGTCTTCTTTTAGGGCTTTGAGCGAAAGCGAGACACGGCCGCCGTCGAGGCTGATGACTTTGGCCGAAACCTTGTCGCCGATATGGAGTATCTCGCGCGGATCGTCAATGAATTTCCAGTCGATTTCGGAGGAATGAATCAATCCGTCCAGAGTATCGCTAAGTTTGACGAAAGCGCCAAAGTCGGTAACTTCGGTAACCACGCCTTCGACAATCTGGCCGACGCTTAGTTTGGCCAGCTCCTCTTTGGCTGCCTCTTCCTGAATGGCCCGCTCCGAGAGGATGAGTTTATTCTCAGCTTCGTTAAAGTCCAGAATCTTGACTTTAAAAGTCTGGCCCTTGAATTTCTGCAGGGCCTGGACGATTTTAGTCGTATCGCCGCCGTCAACTTTCGGGTAATGTTCGCCTGAAAGCTGGGAAAGGGGCAGAAAGCCCTGAACGCCCGAGACCTCTACAATCAGGCCGCCTTTGTTGATGTTGATGATTTGAGTGTCGATGACTTCACCTTTTTCTTTCTTCTCTTTAATATCCTGCCAGGCCGTTGTTATTTGGGCGGCTTTCAGCGAGAGTTCACGGTAGCCCTCGTCATTTTCGAGTTCGATAAGCATGGCCGAGACGGTATCACCGGGCTTCAAAAGTTTCATTCGGTCCGGATTGTCGTAGAATTCACCGGGGTAGACCATGCCGATGCCGATTGGGCCTAAATCCATAACCACGCTTGACTTGGAGACGCTGATAATCACACCGCCAAGAATACTGCCGGGCTTGGGTAGAAAAAACTCCTCCTTCAAAAGAAGGTCTTTCATTGATTTAATTTCCGAATTTGCAGTGTTCACTAAGAAGCTTGAACATCGGTCGTGGTGCCGGGCTTGAAATCAGCCCGCCGAACCGATCTCCAAAGTTAGAGATTAATTTGGAACTCAGGAATGCTAGCAAAAAACCAATAGTATTGCAACCCGTTGGAATGAATCAATCGGGAGTCCCCAAGTAACCGTAATTGTTCCAGCTGATCGAAGGGAAATCGCCGTCGGGGCTTCTGTCTGATTTGGGCCATGAATGAGATTGATTCACCTTCGCAAATCTGCTAAAATAAAGCATGACTATCAGTTGGTTCGGACACTCATGCTTTCGACTGGAAGCCAAAGAAGGCCCCTCGACAGGCTCCCTCGATCAGACTCGGGACAAGTCAGGGCAAGTCTCAATTTTGCTTGACCCTTTTTCGAAGGATATCGGTTTGAAACCGCCAAAAATCAAAGACGATATTATCCTGGTCAGCCACCAGCACTACGACCATAATAATATTGAAGGCGCCAATCCCGAGGCCTTTATCGTCCAGAATCCAGGCGAGTATGAATACCGAGGCGTTGCTGTCAGGGGTATTCAGTCTTTCCATGACGATAAGCAGGGCGCGGAGCGGGGCTTGAACACGATCTATGTTTTGAGGGCGGAAGAACTTTCCATCTGCCATCTCGGCGACTTAGGCCATGTCTTGACCGATAAGCAGATCGAAGACATCGGCGAAGTTGATATTCTGATGATTCCGGTTGGCGGCACTTATACGATTGACGCGAAAACCGCCGTCGAGGTCATCAGCCAGATCGGGCCCAAGATAGTAATTCCGATGCATTACAAAATTCCGGACTTAAATCTCGAGATCGACGGGCCGGAGAAGTTTGTTAAGGAGCTGGGCCTCACCCCCGAGAAAGTAGACAAATACAAAATTTCGAAAAAGCTTTTACCGGCCGAAGAAGAAAAGTTAGTGATGTTTACCCCGTAATACAACTTCGACCCGCCTTCGGCGGGCCATAAGAGCCTGTTGAAGTTGATATACAGGATCTAATCTTTAATAACTTATCGAGGACCATAGTCCTTCAAGCCCCAGTAGCGGAAGGAGGCTCATAATAATTAATTGCTCGCAATTAATTATTATGAGGAAACCGACGGGACTGGTTTCACGGGTCTGGGGCGAAAGGACTATGGTCCTCGATAATAAGATCATCTTGAAACATATTGTAAGAGAAATTAGAAAACAGCCCCAGCATATTCGGGAACTGGCCACGATCTTGTGCACGATCGCGGTCGTTGCTGTTGTGGTTTTGGTCGGGTACCGCTCCTTCCAGAAAGATATCTATGCCTTATTGAATCCGGACCAGCAGATCGAAGCCCAGGATAAGTTTTTTGCCCAGGAATCCAAATCGCTTTTCGGTTCAATTCTGCAAGTTTTAGATGAG
>Ga0075896_124_pt1 | contig 6707 bp, 8 predicted proteins | sample RifGroA1_FD_68319 | JGI IMG/M metagenome (GOLD analysis project Ga0075896, IMG submission 68319) | Parcubacteria bacterium GW2011_GWA1_49_11
GAGCCGCGGATGGTAGAGGCGCGGTTTAACCTTGGGAATATTTATGCTAAAGAAGGGAAGCAGGCGGAGGCGATGGAGCAGTATTTAACGATTTTAGAGCTTGATCCGAATTTTGAACCGGCGAAGAAGAAGGTAAAAAACTAGCCTTGGTGCTTTGCGCCGCGAAGAATGCTCACGGATTTTTTCTTGAGTTTGGCATCAAACGTGAGAAAATCTTTCGCACGCAAAGAACGTGCGTAGATCAGATTATACGCATCTTCCAGATCAAACGATGTTTTTTCAAACAAAACGGCAGCCTCGGTAAGGAGCACCCGGTTTTCAAGCTTTATAAACTCCATCCTAAGGATGTTTTGGAGAAATGCGGCAATCTTTTTTTTCTCCAATCGATAAAACGAGGAGGTCACCCAGTACACTTCGAAAAAGACGACCATGGACGTGGCTAATTCTGTTTCTCCACGTGCCGCTTTTTGAAAAAGCGCTTTTGCTTCCTGGTGTTGATCGTATGGTTCGCCCAAAAAAAATCGAAGGAAATAATTAGTATCGATAAATTTCATAGAGAGAAGCGTTTCGCCCTCCTGTGGATGTGCCTTCGCTTTGCGTCTGCAATCATAGTATCCACGTCGCGCCCGCGATACGCCGTTGGAACGGGGACGGATCCGGCAAGCCGATTGACCAGGTCAACGGCAGATTCTATCCGGATCGCATCAGCTTCCATAGACAGGACAACTTTCTGACCTTTTTCAAAGCCCAACCTCCGGTACATGTCCGCTGGAATGGTCAACTGTCGCTTATCGGTAATGGTAGCTACTTGATACATACATGCTCATGCTACACCCGCAAGGAAATTTTGTCAATGCCTTGTTTTTTCGATATTGCCTTACTGTGAAAGTTTGGGCTTGGATACTTTGGGTTTGATCAGCAGGACTAGAAGAATGACAAGGGTGACTAGGCTGATAAAATCGCCCAGGTCGCGGGCCGGGGTGCGGGTGAATCGCAGATTGACCGTATGGTTGCCCTTTGGCACCGCAACGTCGATAAAGCCTTCAGGGTTGTCGGGGTTGATAGCCAAGAGGCGGGGGGAAGTGTCGCCTAATTTTGCTTGCCAGCCGGGGAAGTAATGGACAAAAAATCGCATCACGATATCGGTTTTGGCCTCTATGCTGACTCTTTTTTCGATTATGTTGTCAACGGTTGTCCGGATGGCGGCGTCGCCGCTTACCAGCCCTGCAGCTCCCTGGGGCCGGTCGGGGCTAATTTCCCGTACAAAAACAGGCAGGTAGCCGGGTTCCAGGCCGGACATGGGATCTTTGGGCTGCGCTCGTTGGGGGCTATTGAGGTCAAATGGTAGGTATGTCGATGGTTTGATATAGTTTAGATTTGTAATCATCGTTATGATACTAAATAGTACTATTATTACCATTTGTGTTGATTTTTGAAATTTCTTGAGCAGGGACGAAGCCACAATGCCGGCCAAAAGAGAAGTGGTGAACGTGGAAAGAAGCAGAAACCGCCAGGGATATTGGATAAACGCCAATATGCTAAACCTTTCCCATGCGGGGGTGGACAATGGAGTAGCCATGAATAATCCGAGAAGAGTAAAGAGTAGAGAGTAGAGAGCAAAGAGTTTTGGGATGCGCTTGAGGTATAAAAGAACCAGAGCAGCCATAACCATGAGCCAATTGACAACCCCAAGTTGAAACGACATGGTATCGGCGCGGCCGGCTACCGAGATGCCATAGTCCCATTTGGAATAGACAAGCTGGATAGCCCCGGCAAAATGCTGACGGAAGTTATAATAGTCGCGGGTTAGGTTGGTCCAGTGGATAAATTTCCGCTCCGCCATTGCCGGCAGGATAAAAAACGCGATCAGCCCCAGAAATAACCCCAACCCCGTCAGGCTCTTGAGGAAGCCTTTGGTATCGCGGCTTTTGATCCAGGTTATAGCCATCCATGAGGCGAGCGCCGGGACAAGGATCAAAAACGCCGGTTGGTGCGTGAGCGCGATGGCGGTAAGGGCAAGGGCCAGCGGTATGGGCCGGTTGATCCATACAAATGCAAGCGGGGCGAGCGCCGTAGCCAGATATTCGCCGTAGGCGGCGCGTACATACAATTGGCTTAGGCGATATGGGGAGAAGGTAAACAGAACCGCCGCGGCAATGCCGGCTGCGCTTGCGAAATATGTTTGAGCCAAAAGGTACATCGCGCCAAAGCCAATCGCAGCAGAGGCGATGATGACGGCTTTGGTGGCAGAAACAAAATCAAGCCCGAGCAGTTGAACAAGCGACGTGAGGTAGTAAAAAAACGGCGGGTAAAATTCAAAATGCGGGTGTCCCATGGCCGGCAGCACGCCTTCGATCCAGCGCACAGGAAATTGGCCCTGGCGTAGAGCCTCGTAAAAACGCTGCACTCTGACCAGGTGGCTGCCCACATCGTGGCCGGACGTGATACCGGCGACAAGGAGCGGCTTGACAGCAATAACGACGGCAATACAGCCGATAATCGCCGGAAGAAAACGAAAGGTACGCTTCACCATTAGAGTATATGCCAAAGGGGAGTTATAATGAAGTGCCTATGCGTATCTTTGCGCTCCTTTTTATTATCCTTGTCTATTGGGGCACCACAATTTCCAACGGATTTATTCACGATGACCACAGGGAAGTAGAAAACAATCCATATCTTGCCTCTTGGGAGCATTTCCCAAAAGTATTTACGAGTTGTATTGGCGGATATCAGCTTCCGTCGTGCAAAGGAGCGGGGTATTACTATCGCCCGTTGGGCGTTTTGTCGTTATTTGCGACCCGTCAAATTTCTTCCCGGCCATGGGTATTTCATGTAGTAAGCATTGCATATCTTTGGGTGCTGTCGATGCTGTTGTTTTATTTTTTGCGCCTGCATGGCATAGAGGGTACAGTTGGGCTTATTGGGGTAGCGGCGTATGTAACCCACCCGATTATTTCCGAGGTGGCCAACGGGATCGGGGTGTATGATTTGCTTCTGGCGATATGCGTGGTATCGGCCATATTGAGCTTTGCCCTGTATAGAAAAACAAAGCGGCACGTATGGTTTGTTTGTTCATTGCTGGCTTATTTTTTGGCGCTTTTGGCAAAAGAATCAGCGGTCGTGTTGTTGGTGGCATTTCCCATATACGACTTCCTTTATAGTCAAAAAAAGAAGCGGTTGTATCAATCTATTGGGCTATATAGCTGGTTTCTCGTTCCATTGGTCGTATATGGGCTCATGCGGTATTGGGTGTTGGGAGGCCCGGTATACCGCCAGGAAGGGTATTATGCCATGGGTATCGCGGCCAGCCTGGTAAATATGATCGGACTCTATGGACGCAATCTATGGGCACTGATGTATCCGTTTCCATTGAGCACATTCCATCGGTTTGTAGCAATATCATGGTCCAGTTGGCAATTTATCGTTTCATTTTTTGCTCTTGTGCTGACGGCAGCCGCCGGATGGGCGTCATACCGGCGCAAATTGCCCGGTATTACGTTTGGACTATCCATTTTTGTATTGTTTCTTGTGGTGCCTATTGTGTTTTTTACCAAGGTAGGCAGATTTCCGTTTACCGAGCGGTTCCTTTTCGTGCCGTTTATCGGTGTGACAGTTGCCGTAACGTTTCTTTTGCAATCGCTTAAGCCGCGGGTGTCGGGTGTGGTGCGATGGCTGTTTATTGTGGGATTGGCGGGCTTATTCATCGTCAATTGGGTGGGTATACAGAAGCGCAATGCCGATTGGAAAAACGATGCGGCGTTTTATGCCAGTGTGGTGCGGGATGATCCGGGCAATGAATTTGGGTATGCGTTTGGAACTTTTAAAGAGGTATTGTATCAAAAGAACGGGCTGTCTTTTCGATATCCGGATGTTTTTACCCTGCAGGAAAAAGAAACAGGCGTTGTGCTGGTGACCAAAAGCGGCTTTGCTATGTCCATAGACAGCAACGTCAAGGATCCGCTGGAGAGCGCCATGGCGTATCTATCAAGACAGCCGGCCGAGCCGGGAGCGCTGGTGAGCGAAGGACAGGCAAAGGTAGCGGCGGTTGAGTTTGCCTGGGCCAGAAATTGGAATCAGAAGGGTACCGAGATGCTTGAGCTGTTTTTGTTTGCGGCAGGCCAAGTCGTCCATGTCACGGCCAAGCCGGCTGATTCCGTGTTCATGGGGCAATTTGATAAGATTGTCGGTTCTTTTGCTTTCTAGTCATAATTTTTCTGATCAGAAGTTGCTCCAGAGATTGGCAAGTTGCTCTTTGAGTGCAGCTTGTTCGTCGCGGGAAAGTTTACCCCATAAACCCTCGACGGTGCGTTTAAACAAATGGGACGTTTTATTGGCTAGTTCAATGAAAAGCTCGTAGGTCAGATCTTTGGCATGGATTTCCCTTCCCGTAAATTCCCGTAGTTTCTCCCGTAGTTTCCCGTATTTTTCCGGGAATTTACGGGAGGCAACGGGAGGATAAGGGAAATCACGGGAAGGGGTGGGGATCCCTACCCGTCCCATCGGGCCTCCCGTATGTTCCCGTTTGTATTAGTCCGTCGGTCATGCAGCGTTCAAAGTCGCCGCGCAGTTCCACGAGCGACGCTTGGGAAAACCCGATAAAGTCCAGGAATTCTTTCGTGGATGGCCGCCCCCAGCCTTCTTCAAACGTGGAAACCATGGAGCGGGCGGCGTCTTCCATTTGCGCGCGCAGCCTGCGGATCGTGCCGGGGTTAACCCGGGAATCGATTCCCGTTTGCTCCCGTAGCTTCCCGTAATTTCCCGTGTATTTTCCCAGGTGTTCAGTTGTCCACAGGAGCGTGAGATCCCGCAGTAGGCTTGCCGGCTTTGTAGCCCTGGTCGCTGGTCCATTGGCGCTGGGTTTTTTCAATGGCTCGAATACGAAACGGGAGATTAAGGGAATCTACGGGAGGTTTACGGGATGTTTTCCCGTTTATTCCCGTAGTTTCCCGTAAATTCCCATCGAATTTTCCTGTTTTCGGGTCATAGCCCAGTTCCCGGTAGGTTTTTTCCGCGAGTTTTTGGCCAATATTACTCATAAGTTTACGGGCTTCCCGTGAGGGCTCCGAATCTAACGGCTGATCCCTCGTTCATCACTTTTTTGACTTGGGAGGCGGAGAGGGCGTAGTTGTAGATGCGGACGTCGTCGATCTGGCCGGCGTACCATTGAGAAGCGCCTCCGCGGGAAGCAAGGTAAACGGCAGAAGCGTTGGTGGTGGTGCCGGTGGTGGTGTCGGTGGTTGCTGCCCCGTTGGGAGCACCATCGATATATAAGATAAGACTGGAGCCGTTTTTCACTCCGAGTATGTGATGCCAGGAGTTGTCTTCGACGTTGGTCGCTCCTTGTTCGGCGGGATTGTTGGTTCCATCGTAACGGGCGAAGAGAGCACTGTTGCTGGCATTGATGCGGAAAACATAAGGGTATCCACCGACTCCTCCGGTCCATTTCTCGACGAGGGCGTCGCCGTTGGCGTTACCGGTGCCTTTGACCCAAAAGGAGACGGAGAAGTCTTTGTCATAAGTAAAGTCGATCGAGTCGGTGTCGGGGAGGGAAGCGGTATCGTCAGCGCCGTCAAGTTTTACGCTACTGCCGAACTTGCCATTGCGGCCGTTGTACCAGGCGGTGGCGGTGTCGATGGTAGTGCAGGTGCCGGCGGAGGTTTGGGGGACGGTGGCACCGATGGTGAGGGTGCCGGCGGCGATGTTGCCCATGGCATCATTGATGGTAGTGCCGGTACATTCGTCGAATTTCCAGTGGGCCACGGGTGCGCCACGGTTGTAGTCGTAGGCGACTTGGGCGGAGGTGCGAACAGAATCGTAGTATTTGACTTGGTCGATTTTACCATTGAAGGGTTCCGTAGCACCTCCATAGTTTCCGCCAATTATGAGGGCGGTGGTGTTCGAGCCCATGGTGCCGGCATCGGAATCAACTTGAACTCCATTTTTGTAGAGACGAATGGTGGAGCCGTCAAAAGTCATGGCCCAATGACTCCAGACTCCAGCGGTGATAGTAGAGGAGGAAGAATATCCTGTGCCTCCACTATAGACAGCCGCGTTGACAGAACCGTTGTTGTGGCGAATGAAGAAGCCATTGTAGGAAGGGGTGCCGGTGAATTTGCTAATTATGGTGTCGTTGGTACCGTCGGAGACATCAGCGTTGGCCCACGCTTCGACAGTGAAAGAAGTGGGGTGGGTGGTGATGGCGGTGGTGGCGATGCCGTTGGTTCCGTCGAAGTCTACTGCTGATCCTACTTTTCCGGATACCCAGTTGGTTCCACCAGATAGAGTTCCGGTGTAACCATTTCCGCTAGTGTCGTTAGCATTTCCGGTTTTTTCGTCAAATTTCCACTCAGCCACCGGGGGATTGCCGGCGCCGTCGGAGAGGTCGGCGGCTTCGTCGTTGCCGACGGAATATTTGACAGAGGAGCCGGCATTGTAGTCGAGTTTTATCTGGTCGGCGGTGAGGGCAGAGTTGTAGATTTTGACTTCGTCGAGGAGGCCGGTGTAGAAGAGGCTGCCACTAGTATAGGCTCCTAAAATAAAGGCTGTTCCGTATGTGGTATAGTAACCGGTGGTATAGGTAGCTGATGTCTTGAGAACTCCGTCCTGATACATCTTAACGGTGACCGACGTGCCGACGACGTTCCACGTATAGGAATAATGGTGCCATGAGCCGATGGTCATAGTGCCGTTACCTGCGGCAGTGGTCT
>Ga0075896_113_pt1 | contig 6293 bp, 5 predicted proteins | sample RifGroA1_FD_68319 | JGI IMG/M metagenome (GOLD analysis project Ga0075896, IMG submission 68319) | Parcubacteria bacterium GW2011_GWA1_49_11
CCAATTCAAACCAATCGGTAAGTTCGAGCAACACTATAACGAAGCACACGACAAAAACTGTCGCCGGCAGTCCGAAGGTCGCCCCAAAAACATTCGTGAAATAGGGCATGGCCCACAGGGTGATATATCCGAACGCGATGCCTCCGGTAAGCCCGATTACTTCTTTGGGAAGTCGCGAGGGCTTGGCGCCGGCTATGAAGTAGAGCGCCCAGCTTATGAATATCGCCCACACCGGGACACTAAACCAGTTAGCCACGAATAGCGAGAACGCGGCCAGAAGCCCGATAATAACCGGAATCGGCAGAAACTTAGTAAATGTCATTTAGATTTGTTGTATTGTTATGATAACACGACCTTCTCCATTATAAAGCATAGAGCTTGCCCGACAAGCCGGTCTGTGGATATCTCTATCCCAAGATTTTGGGGCGTTTTATGCTATAATTAGGCAATGGAAAAGGAAAATTCCAACAGCGATTTCCGAAACAAAAAGATCTTGCTGATCGAAGACGAGAGTTTTCTAGCGGATCTTTTGGCCCACTACATTGAGGGACAGGGAGCAAGTTTAGAGCTGGCCTCAACCGGTGAGGAGGGACTTCTAAAAGCAGATTCCGTAAGACCTGACATCATTCTTCTTGATATTCTTCTTCCGGGGATAGACGGATACGAAGTGTTGAAACAATTGAAAGCAAACCCAGAACTGTCTAAAATTCCCGTGGTCTTCCTTTCTAATTTGGGGGGACAGGAAGAAATCGAGCGCGGTCTGAAACTGGGCGCGGCTGATTATCTGGTGAAGTCCAGCTTGGTCATGGAAGATATCATCAAGAAAATCAAGAAGATACTTCAGTAAGGGGTAGTTGTGGATAACGGTTGGGGGCTTTTAATAAGTATTTTGGTATACTTTAATTAGTGGTAAACACACTTTTGTCTAAGAAACTAATTATTCCCGCGATGATATTTATTGGCGGGTTGCTAATCTCCGCTGGTATTTTGATGTCGACGAATCTTACCGCCGCCCAGTCATCTACCGCTTCGCAAGCTTCCCAATGGACGCAGAATGCCGGCGCCGGTATCTCGGTTCCGGCTTGCGGGTCTTCTTCAAATTTGGAGCCGACATGCACGGGAGCAAGCCCGTCCGTCACTATCAGCTGGACATGGACGCCAAACACCGCACACCCGCGTGAGTGCAATCTTGCAAATGTCGGAATCTACCAAAGCGGAGTTCAGATCCAGGGCTACCAGCGCGCCTGTAATGACGGCATTACCTGGACAGGCGGCGAATCCAATACACCATATACATACAACGCCTATTTTATTGATGTAGACGGAAATCCCCCCATTGAAACAGCGAGCGGCTCTTTTTCCACTCCGAATTGCGCACCGCCGCCACCGCCCCCGCCCCCCCCTCCTCTTCCACAACCCGATCTTGTCATTCAGTTCCCTTCGCTTTCTCCCGAAAGTCCTCTCGAGAATCAGGCGGTTACGTTTCGGGGAACCTTGCTGAATCAAGGAGGAAGTGTGGCTGGCGCATCCGATACGCGTCTCCGGATCGATCTTAATAATAACGGCTGGATAGCGGGGGAGCCGGAATTTATCAATCCGGCGGGTGCGCAGGGCATTGGAGGGACGGAAGGACAATCATTTACTCCATGGCCAGCGGTTCTCGGTACTCATAGTTATCAAATTTGTGCGGACTCTGGAAACGTAGTGGCGGAATCTGATGAAGGAAATAATTGCAGCGCGTCACAAACTTTTATAGTGACGGCAATTACCTACACTGTCACCGCTTCAATTAACTCCAGGTCAGGCACTATCACTGGTCCCGATATCAGTTGTCCGGGAGATTGTAGTGAATCTTATCCTTCTGGTACTGCGGTGACTCTCATTGCCACCCCGTCAGCAGGCTACGCTTTCAGTAGTTGGACTGGCGCTTGTGCAGGTCAGACTAGCAGTTGCTCCATTCCCACCATGGACGCCAACAAGGTTACAGCTGTGAATTTCAGCGTCGTACCGCCATTTGACTACAGTCTTTCAGATTCTGGTAACTCCAATGTAACCAAGTCGGGTGTTAATGAATCTACTACTAATACCATCACCAAGACGCGAACTTCAGGAGCGACGCAGTCAGTTGCCTTATCTGTTTCCGGCCAGCCAGCAGGAGTAACAGTCGGTATTGCCAACCAAGGATGCTCCCCGGACTGTACCTCGATTATCACCTTTACAGTTCCCCCGAGTACCCCTGTGGGCACCTACCCCATCACTGTGACGGGTTCTCCCTTGGGCAAACAGACAAACTTTAATCTGGTCATATCGGGCAGTCCCTTTTCAGTTTCCTGCTTGGCTTCTCCTTCGCCAGCCCTGCTCGGACAAACCGTCACTTGGACCGCCATGGTTGTCGGAGGTGTACCACCTTTTACCTATTCGTGGAGCGGCACCAATATTCCGACCAGTCCGGCTCCCAACACCAATCCCTTCAGTATTGTCTACAGCACCATTGGCCAGAAGACCGCTACCGTTATAGTGACTGACACGGATTCCGTGTCAGCAAATTGCCCAGTCAGCACCGTTCGGATTAACTTCGACCCTGATTTTGAAGAATTTTAGTCAACTCAATCTTACTCGTAAAATTCACATTATGGAACAGCCATCACAAACCAAAACCATTTCAGCCCTTGTCGTCATTCTTCTGATTCTTGGCGTCGGCTTCTTATTGTTGACAAAATACAGGGTCTCTCTTAATCAAGAAAACCTGCCAACATCAAGCAATGTTGGCGACGAGCAAGTAACGGTAGTGGTGAAGAATACCCCAATGGTAAATGGCATCACCTCCGCGCCGACGGGGTTTCCACGAGACATTCCCCTCGAGAGTGGTAATCTCACTGAAAGCGCCACCACCCAGTATCCCAGGGAAAACGCCCGACAGTTATCTCTGAGTTATCTAAGCTTAAAGACGATAGCGCAAAAATACGCGGAATACAAAAATTATATGGAGCGAACGGGCTACCAAATAACGGAAGGCAGCACAAGTTCTTCCCTTAGAACCATTTGGGGCGCCAAACAAAACGTTAACCTGACCGTAGTTGTGAGCGGTAGAGAGAATAGGACTCTTGTGCAACTTTCTTATCTCCTGAAATAGATATCGGAATGCATATTGACGAAAGCCAACTTGAGAGTTTTATGATTGACTCCGGCTTGGTCTCTAAGAAAGAGATCGAGCTTGCCAAAAGCGAAGTCAAAGGGAAAAACACCAGTATCGGAAAAGTGCTTGTCAACAAGGGTGTTTTAACCGAAGACGGTTTGCGTAGAATGCAGGCCTATATTCTCGGCATTCCTTTCGTGGACCTTCGAGAGCAGAAACTGGACTTTGCCGTGCTTTCCCTTATTCCCGAGCCGATTGCCAGAAACCACAATATCGTCGCTTTCAGAAAAATTAACGACAGCCTGGAAGTGGCCATGCTCGACACCGAAGACCTAACAGCCATCGATTTCGTCAAGAAAAAGGTCGGGCTCAAAATCTTGCCTCGTCTGACGGACGACGAATCTATGAAATGGGCCCTGCTCTCTTATCAGAAAACGCTTAAAGCCGAGTTCGGGGACATTATTCAGAAGGAAGCAAACTTGCTCAAAGCCGTGAGCGACAAAACAGGCGATGATAATATCACCGAAGGCGACCTTAAAAAACTGGCCGAGGACATACCGGTGGTGCGCATTGTCGACACCTTGCTCAAGCACGCCATCATTCAAGACGCCTCCGATATTCATATCGAACCGGAAGAGGACAAGGTCTTGGTGCGCTATCGCATAGACGGAATTCTGCGCGACGCCATGATTCTGCCGAAAAATACCGCGCCCGGCATTACCGCGCGGATTAAAGTGCTCTCCAGCCTTAAGCTTGATGAAAAGCGCATTCCCCAAGACGGCCGTTTTAAAATTGACGCCGGCGGCGAGAAAGTTTCTTTCAGAGTTTCAACTCTGCCCACCTATTACGGCGAGAAGACGGTCATGCGGCTCTTGCGAGAGTCCGTCTCCGATTTCACTTTAGAGAGTCTGGGATTTCACGGCCGCGGTCTCGATGATTTGCACAAAGCGCTTAAAGTGACTACCGGCATGATTCTCGCGACCGGTCCGACCGGTTCCGGCAAAACCACTACCCTCTACACCATGCTCGACATTATCAATACCCCCGATGTCAATATTTCCACTATTGAAGATCCGGTCGAGTATCAAATGGCGCGCATCAACCAGACGCAGGTGCGTCCGGAAATCGGCCTCACTTTTGCCAACGGTCTGCGCACTCTGGTGCGCCAAGACCCGGATATTATCATGGTCGGAGAGATCCGCGACAATGAGACGGCCGCGCTGGCCATCAACGCTTCACTGACCGGGCATCTGGTACTCTCAACCCTTCACACCAATTCCGCCTCCGGCGCCATTCCCCGGCTCTTGGACATGAAGGTGGAGCCCTTCCTCCTCGTCTCCACACTCAATATTGTTATCGCCCAGCGTCTGGTCAGAAAACTCTCGGCATCAAGGACCAAATATTTCCTAAATAAGGGAGAACTTACCTCGCTTGGCAATGTCATCTCGCTTGACAGAATACTTGCTCTTCTCAGGCAGGAGAAAATTATCGGCGCGAAGGATGGTTGGGATAAAATTCCCTTCTGGAAGCCGAATCCCGGGAAACCCGCCCGAACGACTGGTGGCGTTCCCCGCCAGAATGACTCTGTCGGGCTGGAGTCGGGCGGGGATTCCGAGGACGGATACTCGAGTCGCATAGGCATCCACGAAGTGCTTAAAGTGAATCCGACTATTAAAAATCTGATTATGAAGGGAGCGACGGCCGGGGAGATAGAAGAACAGGCCAAATCGGAGGGCATGATAACCATGATTGAAGACGGCATTTTCAAAGCGGCGCAAGGTATCACCACCATAGAAGAAGTTTTACGAGTGGTCTCGGAGTAGTTCGACGGGCTCACTATAAATAATATGACTCTCTACAAATATAAAGCCAAGAATAAGGAGGGCGAGGTCTATGAGCGTACTCTCGAGGCTGAAAGTCGCTTTGATTTATACGGCGTTATACGCGAAGAGGGCGGCAGCTTAGTTTCTATTAGGGAAGCCAAAAGTTTCGCGGTGTTGAGTTTCCTCGGCAGCATATTTGGCGGTATCAAGACGCACCAAAAAATTACTTTCGCCAAAAATCTCGGTCTGATGATGAAGGCCGGACTGCCAGTCACTCGCGCCCTCTCCGTCATGGGTAGGCAATCGAAGAGCAAACCATTGAAAAAATTACTCTCCGATCTTGAGACGGATGTCAGTCATGGCAAAACGCTTTCGGAATCGCTGGGCAGATGGCCAAAGGTGTTTTCTCATCTTTTCGTTTCGATGGTCAAGGCCGGCGAGGAATCGGGCAACGTCTCGGGCTCCTTAGGCATTGTCGCGAGCCAGATGGAGAAGTCTTATCTACTGGCTAAGAAAGTGCGCGGCGCGCTCATTTATCCGGCCGTTATCATCTCAGTCATGATTGTGTTGGCAATTCTCCTCCTCATCTTTATGGTGCCGACTTTGACCGCGACCTTTGAAGGTTTGGGAATAAAACTGCCTCTAGCCACTCGTGTTCTCATCTATTCAAGCAACTTTCTCGTCGCAAACACCATCGCCGTCTTAGCGGGGATAATTCTTTTGGCGGTTTCCGCCGTCCTCTTTTGGCGTAGCAGAATCGGCCAAAATTTTGTGGATGTTGTCTCCGTTCACATTCCCGTTATCGGCGGGATGATCAAAGAATTTGAATCCGCCCGCAGCGCCCGCACTCTCTCCTCGCTACTCTCTGCTGGTGTGGAAATTATAGTGGCGCTTGATGCCACGATTGATGTTCTCCAGAACCATCTCTACAAAAATGTTCTCGCGCGCGTCAGGGTCGTGATAGAGAAGGGGGAACCGATGTCGGCCGTGTTTATCGAGCATGAACATCTTTATCCTCTCTTTGTCGGCGAGATGGTCGCTGTCGGAGAAGAGACCGGTAAAATTTCCGAAATGCTCATGTCCGTGGCGGATTACTACGAGGAAGAGGTTGACCAGAAAACTAAAAATCTCTCGACTATCATTGAACCGGTGCTGATGATTATTATCGGAATCGGGGTGGGTATCTTCGCCATCTCGATGCTCGCGCCGACATATTCGCTGGTGGATTATATTTAACTCCCATGAGACACAAAGGATTCACTATCCTCGAAATTTTGATCGCCGTCTCCATCGTTACGCTCGCGGTCACCATTATCGCTTTTTCATTTTCCAAA
>Ga0075896_119_pt1 | contig 6039 bp, 5 predicted proteins | sample RifGroA1_FD_68319 | JGI IMG/M metagenome (GOLD analysis project Ga0075896, IMG submission 68319) | Parcubacteria bacterium GW2011_GWA1_49_11
AACTCTGGTAGCAGTGGTGGTTTTGCTGTTGAGTGGCGGGGTGTCGCTGGCGGCTGAAAAAGCCCTGCCCGGAGAGTTTTTATATCCGGTGAAGGTTAACTTTAATGAAGAAATGAGGGCGCTTTGGGCAATCTCCGCCACGGCTAAGGCTAACTTGGACACGGAGTTGGCTACCCGCCGGCTAGAAGAGGCGGAAAAACTATCAGCCCAAGCCAAGCTTAGTCCACAGGTGCGCGTCCAATTAGAAACTAAGTTTCAGGCGCACGTGGAAAGGGTGAAGACGCAAGTGGCTAAGGTGGCCAGCCAAGACACGGAAGCAGCGGCTGCCGTAACGGCAGATTTTGAGGCTAGTCTTAAAGCTCATAACCAAATTCTGACCGAACTAAGCGGCACGAATAAAAGGCAGGCCCAGGAATTGCAACCGATTTTGGTAAAAGTAATGGTGGAACAACAGGTGGCCAGCGATGAGCGCGTCAAAGCGGACAAAAAAACCGCGGCGCGGGCAGACGTGGAGGCGGTGGCCGAGGGACGTCGCGAGGCCGCTAAAAACAAGATCGAAGAGGTGGAGGGGTTTATCCAAAAACAAACCGAGCGGAGCGGGGTAGAGGTAATGGCTCGCGCCGAAGCGAGGTTGGCGCAAGCCCGTAAGCTATTTGCCGAGGGCGAAGTTAAATTATCCGCCAAAGATTATAATGCCGCTTTTAAGTTATTCGGCCAAGCGCATACCACCGCCCAAGAGGCAAAGTTGTTAGCGCGCGCACGTTTGGAGCGGGAGGAAGATAATGACGGGGAAAAAGCCACTCCTACCCCCTCGAGCAGTGTTTCAGCTACGCCTGATTCGACCATCAGTCCCACGTCAAAAATCGATATTACCGCCAGTGGCTCGGTTCAGTTTGATCTGGAGGAAGAAGACGAAATAGGAGAGGGAAATTAAATCGCTAGGTGGCGGCCGGCTGGTTTTTTGGTGAAAGTTTTCTAAGATAAAGCCATGACCAAGTGGTACTGGCTGGGCGGCGGATTTATTATTTTAATAATCGTTACTGTTCTCTGGCCTGGGCGCCCCAGTGCCGATATTGTAATTAGCGTTGAGCCAGACTCATCCCAGGACGGGACGCAATTTCGGCGTAGCAATTTCGGCACCGGGACGCTAATCTTTGTGGGCGATATGATGTTAACGCGCAGTGTTGGTATTAAAACCAACACAGTAGGCGGTGGCGATCACACTTTTCCCTTTCAGTTGGTGGCGCCGCAGTTGCAACCGTATGACTTGGTGTTTGGTAATTTAGAAACTACTATTTCCAACCGCGGTACCAAGGTTGGCTCGATCTACTCTTTTCGCTCTGATCCGGGAGTGGTAGAGGGATTAAAACTAGCCAGTTTTGATGTGGTCTCTATCGCCAATAATCATATTTGGGATTATTCCAAGCAAGCCTTTCTGGACACACTCGATCATTTGACCGCGGCCAGTATTAGCTATGTCGGCGGCGGTCGCAATTTTGCTGATGCCCATGCCGGAGTAATCAAAGAAGTGAAAGGTACCAAGGTTGCTTTTTTGGCCTATACCGATCTACTAACTAAACAGTTATCGGTTTCCGACACCCAGCCCGGCATTACCTGGCTCGATCCTGAGCAGATGAAAAAAGATATCGCGGCCGCGAAAACGCGGGCGGATTTAGTGGTGGTTTCTTTTCACTTTGGTGACGAGTATAAGACCATTCACAATGCACACCAGGCAGAGATCGCCCACGCGGCAATTGATGCTGGCGCCGATCTTTTACCGGTTACGATCAATAAGGATTATCAGCCGATAATTGGAGAGAAAATAGAAAGATGAAAATTGTAATTCTATTTTCCATTTTCTACTTTCTATTTTCTTCGGTGCCGGCCTTGGCGCAGGGCTTCGTTCCGACTAGCGGTACTGACACGACAAAAATCTCTACCCCATTGAGTACCAAAGACCTGGGTAATTTATCTGCCAGCGATGACAAGCGCGTGGGTAGCAATGGCAACTGGCCGGCCGAGGGACACTACGCTGACGATAAATATCTCGAATTTAGATTTAGTTTTCCCGTCACTACTGTAAATAGGCTAACTTTAACCCATGAGTACCGCCGTTATGGCGCGATGGAGGGAGCTAAGTTAATGATTAGTGGTGGGGGAGTAGAAAAAAGCTACCCAGTCACCACGCAAGGAGCAAGTAGTAATGATGTAAGTGACCAGATCAACCTAAGTACTGATTTTAAAAGTATTGCGTTAAGTGACTTGCGGGTGCGGTTTATGGCTTACCGTAACCCTGGAGCCACCGCTACCGCGCAAACCACAACCAGTCATGATTATGTTGCTCTGGCGGTGGAGGGAGGTGGTGATGCGGGGATAACGACCACTGCCACCCCCTCGCCGGATTCGACAGGCTCACCGCGGGCGGATGCAACCCCTTCGCCGAGTCCAGTGCAGGTGAGTTCACCACTGGTTAGCGTCGAGCCATTGCCGATACCTAGCTCCATAACTCCCAGCGCCATCTACACACCATCGCCGAGTCCAGCTAGTAGCTCGCCAAACAATATAGCCATCAGTTCAGCCCCATCTGTAACTTTCACCAGTACTCCTATAATTTCCACTAAGGCGGCCGAGCCAAAAGTTACGCTGGTGGCTGAAGTGGGCGATTACAACGGTCAGCTGCTGGGGTTTTTCTCTGGGGTAACGGCGTCTGCCGGTGAACCAAGTGATTTTTTTAATACCACCCGCCAACTCGGTTTAGTCTTGTTGTTAGGCGCGCTGATTCTCTTTTGGTGGTTTGTTATTCGCAATAGAGGCTAATTTGACTCACGTCACGGTCTGAGTAGACTGGAGACATGGAAAAAAATTATCGCGATTTTTTAGTCGAAAAAATAAAAGCTATTAAAAGGTGGCGGCTAAACCGGCGCGTTTCCCAGCTGCTAATCACAGTTTTGGTGGCGGCTTTAGCGGGGGGAGTGGCTGGATTTTATGGCTACAGCCTGGCTGGCGGGAAGCTTCCGTTGGGGAATATCACTGAAAAGCAAGAATTTGCCGAGGATCAGTTGGTGATTGGGGTGGCGGAGAAAAGCTCGCCAGCGGTAGTCAGTATCGTTGCCACGAAAGATTTGCAAGTTTTTAACCAACGACAGGTAAATCCGTTTTGTAGTGACCCATTTTTCCGGCAGTTTTTCAGCGATAGCGAGTGCCGCTCCACGTCCACGCCACAAACCCAGCGGCAGCAGGTCTCGGCCGGATCGGGCTTTATCGTGCGCTCGGATGGTCTATTAATCACTAATAAGCACGTGGTGGATATTGCGCAGGCCGATTTCACGGTAATCACCAGTGACGGGAAAAAGTATCCCGCTCAGGTTTTAGCGAAAGATCCGCTGCACGATTTCGCGATGCTGAAGATCTCCGGTAGTGGTTTTCCGATCTTGCCGCTAGGTGATTCTGGCAAGCTAAAGATCGGTCAGTCGGTGGTGGCAATCGGTAATGCCTTGGGCGAGTTTAGTAATACGGTTTCACGCGGATTGGTTTCTGGTCTGTCACGCTCGATCATTGCCTCCTCGGGGAGCAGTTCGGAGCGGCTCGAACAACTTATTCAGACTGACGCCGCTATTAATCCAGGGAATTCTGGCGGACCATTGCTCAACTTGCGGGGTGAGGTAATTGGCATTAATACCGCCATTGCCCAGGACGCGCAAAATATCGGTTTTGCCATTCCTATCGATCAGGTCAAGGCGGCTATTAATCAGGTTAGCACCCAAGGGAGAATATCCTACCCTTATCTGGGAGTGCGCTATCAGATGATCACCCCGGAGTTAAAACAAGCCAGGAGTTTAAAGGTTGACCAAGGGGCTTTGGTTAGTGGCGATGCTCAAAATCCGGCCGTGGTGCCAGGCTCTCCCGCCGAGCGAGCGGGACTGCGGGAAGGCGATATTATTCTTTCCATCAACGGACTGAACTTGACCAGCGAGCAAGATTTAGCCAAAGTAGTGCAGGGCCTACAGGTAGGCCAGGCGGTGCAAATTAAGCTTTGGCGGGCTGACCAAACTCTTACTCCGGTCCTAATATTGGGGGAGAGAAACTAAATGCAGAATCAATTCAAGGAATGTCTGTTTTCGCTTTTTAACTTGCTCTGGCCCTTGAATCGGGAGGAGTGGCGGCGGCGTTTATTTTTTAAAGTCGAGCGCTGGCTCGATATTTTTTTGGTATTTTATCGATCCAGAGACGCCAGCGGCCGCAGCCTACTACTACAGGCAACTGCCGAGTTGATTGAATTGCTTGAGGGGCTTTCGCTCTCTGGGCAGGTCAGCGCGGTCAGGGTATTGGATGCCGAAAAGCGACTGCTGGTTTTTCAGAGTCATCTGTTGCGGGCGCGCGCCTTCAAACGGCCTGTTCAAATCAAGGAGACTACCCCGCAAGTGATTGAGGGGGGACAGACCGCGGCTATCCGACTAGAGAAGAATCTTCCCCGGCAGCAACTACGCGGTAATCGGGAGGGTGGCGCCAGTTTGCGGGAGAGGATCCTGGATATTATCGGTCGGTTTGACGGCGGTTGCGAGCGACGAGAGCTAGTTCGCTTATTAAGGCATCAATTTTCACCCCGCACAGTTTATCGTTACTTGGAGTCGCTGGACGAGGAGGGAGTTTTACAAAAAAGCGGTGATGGCATGAGCGTACGCTATGATATTGGCCATTAAATAAGGATTTTTTTGAATTTGCCATCAATTTGCCATGAGTTTGCCATTCACAAATGAATTTGCCATCAATTTGCCATGAGTTTGCCATTGAAAATTTGGCAGTAAAAATGGCCCTCCGTAAGAGGTAAAACCCAGTGGCGTCATCTCCTTGTCCATGGAGGTTCTCAGCGGTAAGACTGTAGCCGCAGTCAGATTGCGGGCTTGCTTTATATCAGACAAAAAAGCCCAATTTTAGATGGTTATCCACAAGAAGCTATTGTTTAGGCTAAGGAATAAAATATAATTTACCTAACGGGATCAGTTTATGCACTATTAGGAAGCCTAGAAGGGAGTAGTGATTGCCGTGTTTTTTGATTATATTTAGCGTGCAATTTCAGCCCATTTTAGGCAGGGTTTCGCCAATTGACAGAATGAGCCAATTTGTTAGTATAAACCAGGCAAAATGTACCATTAGTCGGTCAGTGAAGATGATATCTTTACTGACGGGCTCGTGGTCGTAGGGTTGCGAGCTTGGACCTTGAAAATTTAGATAGGTTGCTAAAAGGTTGCAAATGAATTTAGTTTGATTTTTGTAGGTCCCACTTAGTAATAAAAATTTGGATTCTATCTTTAGATAAGTAAGATGCTCATTACATCTGATGATTTTTGCCCGGTCGAGGTAATTGGGCGAAACCCCGTTCGCCAGTTGGCGGAGCCGATTGGCAGGATGGGTAGGAAGGGGTGAGGGAGCAATCCGAATCCAAGTAGTAATAACCGCTAGGAAGAATTGGGCAATAGCCAGATTCTACTAGCAAATAATTCAGAACATTATGAGTTACACTTTAAACCAAAAGACTCGGGAAGCGCTTTTAAAAGCGGTCTCGGTCTTAACTGGAACAGCTACCGTTTTGACGCTCTCCGGTGTCCTATACTTGGCACCAGTAGCGGGCGCGGTGGCCCCAGCAGACTTTGGACTAGTGGAAGGAAACACGATTAGTGCTTCCGGCTCCAGTGATCCAGATGTCTACATTATCAATGAGTTGGGTTACAAGCGTTTATTCTTGAACCCAGCGATCTTCGGCTTCTACGGTCACCTTGGCGGTTTCGCCAATGTACGGTCCGTGTCTCCGTCGACTCGCGATGCCTTCATTACCTCTGGTCTGTTCCGCAATTGCGAAACTAACGATCCAAAGGTCTACGGCGTTGAAGTAAACGGTGAAGATACCGCCATCCTCCACTGGGTAAATACCTCTGGCGCGCAGGCGGTGGCTGATGATCCAAACTTCTTTAAGAAAGTTTTCTGCATCAACAACAATGAGTTTAATTGGTACACCAAGGGTAGTGACTACACCTCGGTGAA
>Ga0075896_118_pt1 | contig 5631 bp, 5 predicted proteins | sample RifGroA1_FD_68319 | JGI IMG/M metagenome (GOLD analysis project Ga0075896, IMG submission 68319) | Parcubacteria bacterium GW2011_GWA1_49_11
AGGACTCGAGCCGGTCAGGAAACGCCCCGGTATGTACATCGGCACCACCGGTCCCGATGGTCTCCATCACCTGGTAACAGAGATTTTCGACAACTCTCGCGACGAGGCTATGGGCGGTTTCTCCGACGACATAGAAATTGTTCTCCTGCCAAACAGTCGCGTTCGCGTGGCCGATAACGGTAGAGGAATTCCGGTTGATATTCACAAACAAACCAAAGTCTCCGCCCTGGAGACTATCATGACGACTCTGCACGCCGGAGGTAAGTTTGGCGGGGAAGGATACAAAATATCTGGAGGACTGCATGGCGTTGGCGGCTCGGTAGTCAACGCCCTTTCCATCTATTGCCGGGCCGAAGTGCATCGAGACGGCGGAGTTTACTCCCAGGAATACAGCCAAGGCAAGAGGAAAAGCGTGGTTAAAAAAATCGGCAATTCCAAACTTCATGGCACCATTATCACTTTCCAGCCGGACCCGGCCATTTTTCCGGACACCCGCTTTGACTTTAAGCGCATCGCGAACCACCTGCGCCAGCAGGCTTATCTGGTGAAGGGTCTCCGGATATCTATTTTAGACGCCCGGGGAATCTCTAACATGGGTGAGGATGACGTGTTTTACGCGCGGGAACTGGGATTAGACGCGCCTTCCGTGTCTTTCTATTTCGAAGGCGGGCTTATATCCCTGGTGCGATTTGAAAACGAACACTTAAAACCGATACATAAAAATATTTTTTATGTTGAGAAGAAAGCGAACCCGCCTGACGGACGGGCTGGCGGCAATGACTACGAAACCGTGGAGGTGGCTCTTCAATACGTTGATGATATCTCTTCCCGCCTCCTGCCTTTCGCCAATAACATTTATACCGCCGAAGGCGGCACTCACGTCACCGGCTTCAAGACCGCCCTGACCAGAAGTTTGAACTCTTACGCTCGTAAGAATAATCTTGTAAATGAAAAAGAAGATAACTTCACCGGAGACGACGTGTTGGAAGGCCTGACCGCCGTCATCTCGATTAAATTGCGTGAAGTCCAGTTCGAGGGACAAACAAAAGCGAAACTCGGCAGCGTGGAAGCCCAGAGTCTGGTTGCCGCCGTCTTCGGCGACGCTTTCTCCGCGTATCTCGAAGAGAATCCTGACGACGCCAGAAGCATGATTCAGAAAGTGGTGCTCGCGCTCAAAGCGCGCAAAGCCGCCAAGGCGGCTAAAGACTCCGTTCTGCGCAAAGGCGCGCTTGAAGGTATGACTCTCCCCGGCAAACTCGCCGATTGCCAGTCGCGCTCGGCGGAGGAGTCGGAACTTTTCATCGTCGAGGGAGATTCTGCTGGAGGTACGGCAAAGATGGGTAGGGATAGACGTATCCAAGCCATCTTGCCACTGCGCGGTAAGATTCTCAATATTGAACGCGCACGTCTTGACCGCATGCTCGCCAGCGAACAAATCAAGAACCTGGTGGTTGCCTTCGGCACGGCGATAGGGGACACTTTTGATATCGTTAAGCTGCGTTATCACAAAATTATCATCGCCACCGACGCCGATGTCGATGGCGCCCATATTCGGACCCTCTTACTGACTCTCCTCTACAGATTTTTCCGCCCGCTTATTGATTCAGGTTACATCTACATCGCCCAGCCGCCGCTTTACAAGATTAAAAAAGGCAAAGAAATTGTTTACGCCTATTCGGATGAAGAACGTGATGAAAAAACAAGTGGGGGAGCCGACATCCAACGTTATAAAGGTCTAGGGGAGATGAATGCTGAAGAACTTTGGGAGACAACCATGGATCCGAAAGCCAGAATCCTCAAACAAGTGACCGTAGAAGACGCCAGAGAAGCGGACCGTATTTTTGACATTCTCATGGGTACCGATGTTCCTTCCCGCAAATCCTTCATCCAATCCAACGCCAAAAAAGCTGTTTTAGACGTATAGTTTTTCTTTCTCTTTTGTGAGTAAGGTGGGGATAAAAAGTGGATAACTTTAGTGGCTGTGTGGAAAGTGGTGGTATATACTTTCAATCAGGTGGGATAAAGTGGGAACCCCGTAAAACGGGGCGAGAAAGAAAAATGTTTATCGGCGAGTACACCCATACAGTTGATGAGAAGAATCGCTGCTCTTTGCCTGCCAAGTTTCGCAAAGATCTCGGCCGGAAAGTAGTCGTCACTCGTGGTAAAGATCACTGTCTCTTTCTCTATCCCCATAAGACCTGGGTTTTCATCTCGGAAGAAGTGAAGAAACTCGGGCATGTAGAGAGTGATCATCGTTATGCTCGATTCACTTTCTCAGGTGCATCTGAAATCGAGGTTGATTCCATAGGCAGGATTCTTATCCCTGAATTCTTGCGAGAATTCGCGGCGCTTTCAAACCAAATTGTCATCACCGGCGTCCACGACAGAGTGGAAATCTGGAACGACAAGCATTGGGCAACCTATAGAAGAAAACTCGAATCAGAATATGCCTGACTTCGCTAAAGCTTCGCCGGGCAGGCATGAACCCGTTCTTTTACACGAAAGTATTAATGCCTTGGATCTAAAAGCTGGCGAAATCTTCGTCGATGCTACGTATGGGGGCGGAGGACATAGTAAAGAAGTCAGGAGACAATTCCCGACAGTGGAGGTGATTGCTATCGATCAAGACCCAGAGGTAGACGCGGCTACAGCGAATTTCAGAGACCTAGATAAAGTTGTAACCAAAAAAGTTGACGCCATCCTTTTTGATCTAGGAATCTCCACCGACCAGCTTGAAAATTCTGGCAAGGGCTTCTCTTTTCTCCGAGACGAACCTCTAGACATGCGGATATCTGGTCAAGGTCTTCGAGCCGCCGACATTTTAAACTCCTGGGACGAGCATGCCATTGAGCTTGTCCTGCGCGGCTTCGGGGAAGAGAGTAATTCAAGAAGAATCGCCCGCGAGATTGTAGAGAGAAGAAAGGTCAAACCGTTTAGAACCACCTTTGACCTTGTAGAAGCGGTGGGGAAGAGAAGGGGCAAGATCCACCCTGCTACCAAGACTTTCCAAGCTCTTCGTATCGCGACAAATGAAGAACTTACAAGTCTCGAAATGGGACTGGAGAAGGGTTTCTCTCTCCTGGGGTCGAATGGAAGATTTGCGGTTATATCCTTCCATAGTCTAGAAGACCGGATAGTAAAAAACTTCTTCCGAGACAAAACCAAAGAAAATGTTGCTAAACAAATTACAAAAAAGCCCATCGTCCCGAGTGCCGAAGAAATCGAGGGAAATCCGCGTTCGCGCAGCGCCAAGTTACGAGTTATAGAAAAATATGCAAAAATTTAATAAAACAATGGGATACTATAATCGAGTTCGCCTTTTCTGGGTTCTAGCGGCCATATCCGTGCTTTCTCTTGGCATTTATGTCTATGCCATAAACACTATCGCCAGAAACATCGCCGCGAGACAGGATTTGGAAAGACAGATGATAAAGGTTTCAGCCGACCTCGACTCGCTTGAGTTTGCTTACATCGGACTTAAAAATAATATTACTATCGAACTGGCTCGTAACTACGGTTTCGAGGAAGCGAAGTCGCCGCTCTACGTCTCTCGCGCCCGTTCTTCATCTCTCTCGTTCAATACTCTTAGCCGCTAAAAGCCATGCGCGGGTTTCAGAACAGACTGCGTCTTCTCTTCCTTTTCGTGTTTCTGTTCGCGCTCTTGCTGGCAGGCAGGCTCTATTTGATACAGATAGTATCGGGGGAAAATTTTGAGGCTAAAGCGGAACAGCAATACGTCGCCGGGGTAAACTATTTCGACCGGGGCTTAATCTACTTTGCCGCCAAGGACGGCTCTTTAGTGCCGGCGGCTTCGATTAAGACCGGCTTTATCCTCCACATCAATCCCAAGATCTTGAGCCGGCGCGATGATTTGGAAGCAATCTACGAAATTATCAACGCCATTGCTCCGATTGACAAAGAAGATTTTTTGACCAAAGCGGGGAAGAAAGACGACTACTACGAAGAGTTGGCAAGGCGCCTGCCGATTGAGGTGGCGGAAAAGATTCAGGCGCTCAAAATCTCCGGCCTCTCCGTCGCCAGAGAAAGATGGCGCGTTTACCCCGGCGGAACCATAGCCGCGCATACTGTCGGTCTTATTGGCTATAGCGGCGATGAACTTGCCGGGCGTTACGGACTGGAACGTTTCTACGAATCGGTACTCAAGAGAAACGGGGATGATGCCTTCGTTAACTTCTTTGCTGAAATTTTTTCCAACATCAAGAAAGCGGCGAGCGCTGGCGAGAGTCTAGAAGGAGATATCGTCACGACCATCGAGCCGTCGGTAGAAGCGTTTCTCGAGAGCGAGATAGAGAAAGTGACCGGAAAATATTCTTCCGATTTTACCGGCGGGATAGTGATTAACCCGAGGACGGGAGAAATATATGCCATGGCTCTTACCCCAACATTTGACCCGAATTTTCCACAGAGAGAACGCGATCCCGCCGTTTTCAGCAACAGGCTGGTGGAAGACCGTTATGAGATGGGTTCAATCTTGAAAGCTCTGACTCTGGCGGTCGGTATTGATTCCAATGCCATCACGGCAAGAACCACTTACAACGACCCCGGTTGCGTTCAACCAATCGCTCAACACCGGCGCCGCTTTTGTAGCCTCCCGCGTGGGAAGCTCGAACTTTAACGATTACATGCTCCGCTTCGGCCTCGGCACCACTACCGGCATCGATTTGCCGAATGAAGGCAAATCTCTTGTTTCAAACCTGAAGACTAATCGCGATCTGGAGTCGGCCCAAGCTTCTTTCGGTCAGGGCATCGCGCTGACTCCTGTCATTACCGTGCGCGCGCTCTCGGCTTTGGCCAACGGCGGCACGCTCATCACTCCGCACCTGGTTAAAGAAATCAAATATAAGCTTGGACCGACCAAGACTATTTTCTACCCCGAAGAGAAGGACAGAGCGCGCGCCATCTCGCCAGAAACTTCGGCGGAGATTTCACGCATGCTCACCGAAGTGGTTGATCGTTCTCTCCGCAACGGCCAAGTCCGGCTAGAAAACTACAGCATCGCCGCTAAGACCGGCACCGCCCAAATCGCGAGGCCGGAGGTAGGAGGATATTATGATGACCGCTACCTGCACTCCTTCTTCGGCTACTTCCCGTCATACGAACCGGAGTTTTTAGTTTTTCTCTACACGTATTATCCGAAGAATGTTCAATACGCGTCGGAGACTTTAACGGACGCTTTTTTTAACATTACAAAATTTCTCATAAATTATTACGACATTCCGCCGGATAGGGAAGCGCCACCTCCATCACGATCATAATTTTTTTAAACTTTATTTATGACCCTACGGAGAATCGAACTCCGCTTCCAGCCTTGAGAAGGCTGTGTCCTAGCCGATAGACGATAGGGCCGTGAACAGAAGAATATCGAAGAATGATCGATGAATCAACCACGAGCCGGAGGCGCCGCTTCCCTATGACACGTTCGTGATCGCGCTGCCTGACGGCGCGATCCCCTTCTTCGTCGGGAGCGAGCCTGACGTGCAGCGGACGGAGAACGAGACCGTCTACACGCCAAATCCCGATGGCGCGACGCGGCAGGAGTGGGCGGATTCGATCTGGGTTCACAGGGTGCAGCTCGCGAATGACGTCGCCCCTGTTGTGGTGGTGACCGTT
>Ga0075896_115_pt1 | contig 5593 bp, 6 predicted proteins | sample RifGroA1_FD_68319 | JGI IMG/M metagenome (GOLD analysis project Ga0075896, IMG submission 68319) | Parcubacteria bacterium GW2011_GWA1_49_11
TTGCCCTTGCCTCGCGCGGTATTGAGAGAGGCCAGCACTATTGACGAGAGAATGCCGATGATGGCGATGACCACTAGAAGTTCGATGAGAGTGAAACCTTTTATTCTATTCATAATGACTTAACAATTTTATCTATAGCTTATAAACCGCTTATGTCGAATGACACGTCCATTATACCTTAAAAGCCCGCGGAATTGGCAATGTCGTATATGGGGATAAGTACGGAAGCCAAAAGAATACCAACCCCCAAGCCTAAGAGGACAATCATGATTGGCTCGATCAGGCTCACCAAAGTATCAACGGCATTTATCACCTCCCTTCGGTAAAAGAGCGCCATAGTGCCTAAAATTGAGCCAAGTTCGCCAGATTCCTCGCCTATCCTTATCATCTGGGTCAGCATGCCCGGGATTTCTTCATACTGGGAAAGTGATTGCGAAAATGAACTCCCCCCTTCCACGGCTGATAAGCTTTCTTCAAGGATTTGCCTGTAAACTTCGTTGCCGACCACGGTAGCGGTCACCTCGATAATTTTAATCATGGGGATACCGGAGAGCACCATGGTGCTCATGTTGTCCGAGATGATGGAAAGGTAAAGCTTTTTGTAAAGATTACCTATGTAGGGCACCGTCAGTTTGAAACGAGCCAGGGCCGATCGGCCTTCAGTCGTACGCGTATAGCGCACGACAAAAGCTCCGAAAATAACCAAGGCGACAAGCAGGATAACGCCGTAACTGGCGAAAAAATCGCTGACGGCGAAAACAATGCGGCTGTAAAACGGCACTGTCTGGCCAGACTCGACAATAATGAGACTAATCTTCGGAATAATGACCGTGAACATCAAAGTCATCACGGCGACAAAAACAAAAACAACGAAAGCCGGATAGACCAGGGCATTTTTGGCCTTGGAGACCACCTCGTAGTTGCGGTCAAGATAGTCGGCTAGATGGCTGAAGGTCTCGTTCAATTTACCCGTCTCTTCGCCCGACCTGACCATATTGACGTAGAAGTCGGAAAAGATGGCCGGATGTTTGGCGAGAGCCTCGGAAATACTGCTGCCCGCCTGCAAATCATCGGCAATTTGAATCAGACTTTTCTTGAGGCTATCGTTTTCCAGTTCGGTTGAGAGGAGAGTAAAAATCTTGAGAGCGGAAATTTGCGCCTCGAAAAGAGTAGCCATTTGCCGCGAGAGTATGACCATGTCCTTGCGCGAGACGCCGGAACCAAACCGAATTTTAGACAGCCAAGATTCTTTCTCGGCCGGCTCTATTTCGGAGATGGTAAGCCCCCGTCTTTGCAGAGAACCGACGGCCACATCGAGAGAAACCGCCCCGATCGAGCCGGATACAGATTTCCCAGAATTGTCGAGAGCTTTGTAATTGAAAATCATATCATGCGTTCCAACGTCTTGGGGTTAGAGGAAAACAGAAAGGCATTTTCCGCGGTTACTTCACCCTTCCTCACCAATTCGGCCAGGCGTCTATTGAGATCAATCATCCCTTCTCCCGAACTGGTTTCGATAACAGAGGTAATTTCTTGGGTTCGCTTCTCGCGAATCAGATTAGCGGTGGCGTTGTTGTTAATCAGAAGCTCATAGGCCGGTATCAGCCCGCCGGAGATGCGCGGCAGAAGGCGCTGTGAAAATATGCCCAAGAGGGACCCGGCTAGCTGGATACGAATTTGGGTCTGCTGGTCGGCCGGAAACGAGTCGATGATGCGGTCCACGGTCTGACCGGCTGTGTTGGTATGCAGAGTCGAGAGCACCAGATGCCCGGTTTCAGCGGCGGTGACCGCCGTGGAGATTGTTTCCGGGTCGCGCATCTCGCCTATCATTACGATATCGGCGTCTTGGCGAAAGACGCCTTGAAGGGCGCTGTGGAAATCAGGGGCATCGAGCTTGACCTCGCGTTGATCAATGATGGCTTTCTTGGACTCGAAAATGTATTCCACCGGATCCTCGATGGTGATAATGTGCTCAAGCCGCTCAAGATTGATGGTTTCTATCATGGTGGCGAGTGTGGTTGATTTACCCACTCCGACCGGACCCACTACCAGAAAAAAGCCTTGCTGGCGTTTGGCAAAAGACTCCAGAATCGGCGGTAGATTAAGCTCCTCGAAGCTTTTTACTTTGGTTGGCACCAGCCGCATGGCCACATTTAATTTGCCGAGTGAGAGAAAGGTATTGCAACGAAAACGCATTCCGTCGGCATTACTGTAAGCAAAGTTGACTTCTTTGCGGCTCTCGAATTCCGCCGTCATTTCCGGAGAAAGGAAAAGGGCGAGAAACCCCTCCAAATCCGCGCGCGAGAGTATGGGCATTTTGACCAGAGGAATCAGGAAGTTCGAGACTCGAATGACCGGCGGTCGATTTTCCGAAAGATGGAGGTCGGAAGCGCTCTCTTTGACCACGATGTCAATAAGCTCATTCAAAAGTTTTTCTTGCATGGTAGACATATTATTTGGTTCCTAAATTAATGGCTTTCATGGCTTCTTCGACCACTTCCGAAGGGATGGTCGTCGCCTTAACGATGTAGCTTGTGATGCCAAGCGATTTTGCTTTCTCGATTTTGTCCCGGTTGCTTTCGTTCGTGAGCATGATGACAACCGCATCGGGAACGAGCTTCTCTTTGCGGATAGTCTCCAGAAGTTCGATGCCATCGATCTCCGGCATAATAACATCAAGGATCAGAATGTCGGGCTTGGCGCCCCCGCGCAGTTTGGCAAGGGTCTCCGCGGAACCAACCGCCACGTCAACGGCGACGCCTTTAAGCTCAAACTTCTTCCGATACATATCGAGCAGAAATTTATCATCATCCACTATGAGAACGCTGTGTTTGGTATTCATGCTTTCATTATAACTTATTAACTTCCTCAAATGGAATGATTCTTCGGAAGGCCTTAAGAATGGCGTCTTCTTTCATGGTCAACATTCCCTTGGCGCGCGCCACCTTGTGAAGTTCCGCCTCTGTCGGGTTCTTGAGAACGACCGCTTCAATATCCTTATCCATCTCGAGCACTTCTATCACGGACACGCGCCCGGAGATGCCGTTGGGGCACTCCGATGTCTGTTCAATTCCATAAACCTCTTTGCCAAAATGGAGTTGTTTTTTAAATTCCGGAGGCAAATCTTCAAACTCTTTATCAATCATTAACTTGACAGAGTCTTCGACGGCAATCGGTCTGCCGCTGTTTGGACAAAGCGTGCGCACCAGCCGCTGGGCCATAATGAGCGCCAGTGTCGGGGCTATCAGGTATGGGTCCACACCCATATCTATCAGCCGAGGGATGGCTCCAATGGCGTTGTTGGTGTGGAGGGTGGAAAAGACAAGATGTCCGGTTAGCGCCGCTTGGATGGCAAGCTGAGCCGTTTCTTTGTCTCGAATTTCTCCCACCATTATAACGTCGGGATCTTGGCGCAAGGTCGTGCGCAAGCCCGTGGCGAAGGTATAGTCTATCTCCGGATGAATTTGGGACTGCGAGACACCTTCCATGCTGTACTCCACAGGGTCTTCAAGCGAAAGCACGTTCCTGTGCTCCCTATCCACTTCTTTAAGCATCGCGTAGAGAGTGGTTGACTTACCGGAACCGGTGGGGCCTGTGATAAGCACTAGGCCGTAAGGACGCTGAAGCGCTTTTCTGATTAACTTTAGATTTGCTTCCGAGAAACCGAGGTCGTCAAGAGTTCTCAAGCCTTGGGACTGGTCGAGGATGCGCATCACTATTTTCTCGCCGTATTGGGTCGGGAAAGTGGAGACGCGAAAATCAATTTTTCGGCCTTCAATTTTGGCGGAAAATCGGCCGTCTTGGGGCTTGCGTTTCTCGTCCAAACGCATGTTTGAGAGAATTTTAATGCGAGCTACGACAGCCGAGTGGACGGTTAGCGGCAAGATGATCGAGACATTAAGCACCCCGTCGACGCGAAAACGTACCCGGACATTTTCATGCGTTGGCTCAATGTGAATATCGGAAGCCCTGCCTTCGGAAGCGTAACTTAAGATAGTGGCAACGATTTTGATAACCGGAGCATCTTCCACGATATTGGCCCCGGACGGTTTCTTCGCTTCCCTGCCTTCCGCTTCCGAGGGCGCGCTGGCCAGAAGTTCCGATTCGAGTTCGGAAAGCGCCTTAGTCACCGTTCCGGAGAGTCCCTTGTACTTTTCCAGCATCGAGACAAAATCATTCTCGCTGATGAGAAAGAGTTTGTAAGGCATTCCGATACGCGAGGAGATAAAGTTAAGCGCGTCGCGGGCCTCCAGATCATTCGGGTCTATGGCGCCCACTTCAAGCACTCCGTCCTTGACTCTAATGGGCACTATTCGATAATGCTCAGCTGACTCCTGAGATATGTATTCGAGTATTTTGTCAGAAACCTTTACGTCTTTGAGACTTTTGGTCGGAACGCTCTGCGCCGACTTATTGCTTTTAACGGGAGTTGCCATTGTCTTTAGTCTCTACCGATAATATCAAATGGGTTCGGTCTGCCGGTCGGCTGTTGAGGAATGCCAAGACCAAAGTCGACGAGTCCAAGATAGCTCGGAGAAGTAAGGAGAGTCTTGTCAAAGGTCACCCTCTGGAGTTCCGCGTGGGTTCTTAGTAGGTCTTCTCCAATTCTTGTTGTGGCTGATTCATCTGGTATAAGATTGGGCTTATCTTTAAGGAAAATGTTGTAGAGAAAAATCACCAAGATGAAGATGGCAATGGCTCCCACTATTACTTTGTTTTCGATAAGTGTTTTCATAATCATTTAAGCCAATAGGTATCAGCTGATATTAGATAGTCGTAGAGCCCCGAGTCTTGTGTCTGAAATGATGCCGACTTAACGTCCATAATCCTTAGACTTTTTTCTATATCGGCAAGCATCAGTTTAAAGTTCTGGTAGTTTGAGATAAAGTTGAAAGTAACTTCTACTTTCTCATAGGTTGGGGCTTGTCCCGGCAAGACTATCTGACTCGGGTCTGTCGATTGAGTAGCTGTGCTTGTCTTAACGCTTCTAATAGAGATGCCATAACGCGAGGCCATACCATCAAGATCGAGCGCCAATTGCACGGTGTTAACATTGTTTGGCAAAACTTTGTTCAAGCGATCCTTCTTGCCCCACCATCACGAACGAATGCGTCCCCATGGACCCGGGAATAATCACCGGTTGCCCGGGAAACGCGCGCGTTGCCCCTTTGCGGTGCACCACCATTTTCTTTCCATTGTATTCTTCGATCTTTGCAATGTTGTGTGCAACATCATACAACAATTCCAGTGTCTCTCCTTTCCCTATCGCATGCTCCCATGCTTTGCGCACTTCCCACGTAATGCGCTGGCGATTCGCCCACGCGAAATTCGCTCCTGCCGCCATCGCTTTGTAATAATCCTGTCCTTCGGGCGATGTGAACGGGCACGCCGCAAGCTGCCTATCAGGAAGTGCGATCCCGTATTTTGGCATCGCGGTAAGCATGCGTTTGATATAGTCAGTCGCGATCTGATGCCCGAGCCCGCGGCTGCCGCAATGGATGAGTATAACTATCTGATCTTTAAACAGACCGAATTCTTTCGCCGTTTGTTCATCGTAGATCGTATCGACGCGGTCTACCTCCACGAAATGATT
>Ga0075896_125_pt1 | contig 5528 bp, 4 predicted proteins | sample RifGroA1_FD_68319 | JGI IMG/M metagenome (GOLD analysis project Ga0075896, IMG submission 68319) | Parcubacteria bacterium GW2011_GWA1_49_11
GATATCGTGCGCTCTTGTAGTCGCGATATTCTGAATTGGTCGGTTTTTCCCGCAAGGGAATAAGATGATTGTCTTCTCCATCTCAAAAAGAGACACCCCGTATCAGAAGGGTTACTGATACAGAAGACCCCCCACCAACGGCAACGTTGGTGGGGGGCGAAGAACGGAACAATAGAAAGAATACTCTAATAATTAGATGCATATGCAGTGGTCAAAACACTAAAAAACGCCTATTTTATAGGCGTTTTTTAGTGTTTTGACCACAAATGCTTGACTTTTATATCTTAATATGCTATACTTTATAGAGATTAAAAATTGTTCAATTAAGTAATAAGGAGGAAATAATGAGGAGAAGAAGGAAGAGAGGGTTTACGCCTACGGATACACTCGCAAAAATAGGGAGAGCGAGCGCCATTATTGTCTTGGTACTCGCTTTCTTGATGATCGCTTCGGCGCTCATCAAGGCAACCCAGCGCCCCACGGTCTATATGGTTCTCGATGACCTTAGAAAGAAAGGTTTAGTGCTTAAAATTCCCCACGCGAAGAAGCAAATCTTTACAGCAAAGTCACCGGAAGAGTTTTTCAGTGAAGCCGAAGAGCGATTACGTTTAGCAAAAAGTGCTTTGCCACAGCTTCTAGCCATTGCGGACAAACCGGAAAAAAATTTCAAAACACTTTATTTTGAAGGCGAGCAGAACGTCAAACAAGTTTTAAGCCAAATCATCAAGCGCATGCAAGGGAAAGAAATCCTCGGTTTTTATGCGAGGGAAACGGAGGATATTTCTCCAGAAATGCGTCAGTTTTTTCACGAATGGAACGAAGAAGGCAAACAACTTGGTGTTACTCTACGCGGGATGACTCCCGATGACCCGTCGCTGCAATGGTATAAAGAGCGAGAGGAATATTTCGGCGCCAAAATGAAATATCTTGATCCCAAAATTTACTTAAGCGACTGCTCTATAGAAATCGGCGATAACTTTGTTCAAATTTTCTCGCTTCGCCATATGCAAGTGGTCCTGTTAGAGAATCCGGACATCGCAAACACAATGCGACAAATTTTTGAGATGGTCTGGGCGTCTCAAAAAGAACCACTTCCTAATCAAACGCCTAGCAATTAACGTGTCGTTTCTTTATCTAACTTCTGCACTATACTTTATTCTCCCCATACACTTATAACTCACGATCGTATATGATAGATGTATGGGGAAACTTGAAGAAGCGAATAAGAAAAGAGTAAGACGAGGAGAAATTCAGAAGTTAATTCTAGACTCGGTGAAACTTGCTGGGGTTTTGAGTATAGGACTAGTTACTCCGCAAGTAATTGGAGCTATGGGGAAGCTCGGCCTTCTACCCAACAAACGGCAGGATGAGATAGTGCGATCTTCTGCAAGCAAACTAGTAAAGAAGGGGTTGCTCGTATACCAAAACGACAAATACGAACTTACCGAAGCTGGAGAAAAGAAATTGAGACTCTGGGAACTCCGAGATTATAAATTCAAGCATCCTCAAAGATGGGATAAAAAATGGCGAGTCATTATCTTTGATATCCCAGAGAAAAAAAGAAAGGCCCGAGATCAAATCCGCAGCCTGTTTGTTTCAGCAGGCCTGTATCGTCTACAAGATAGTGTTTGGGTATATCCGTATGATTGCGAAGATATTATCGGGCTTTTAAAAACAGATATCGGTGTCGGTAAAGATATTTTATATATGATTGTCGACGAAATTGAGAATGACAAATATTTACGAGAAAATTTCGGTCTCTTGTAAATTAATCTAATCTATCTCTTTACTAATACATCTATAGCTCACGGTCGTGTAAATTAGATGTATAGAATAACTAAAGATTGTATACGAGTAAGGTCATGTGAAACTACTGTACCTTGTACTCCTCTCTGATTTTTTCGATTTCTTTTTCTTCCTCGCTGGCATTTTTAGCGCGAGCGGCTTTCCCAAGTTTCAGAAGCTCTTCCGGCTTAAGAGCATGCAGCTCTCTTATTCTATTCTCTAGGTATTCAAGACTATTAAGTTCTGGATTGTCGAGCACTTCAGAAAGGAGAATTTCCAGGACAAAACCAATATGCGGGCCGGGAACGGCGCCAGTCAATTTCATTATGTCCGCGCCGTTTATTTTGAGTTGTTTTACAGAAATCGGATCGCGTAGCACTTCTTCAATCATCGATTTATATTTGCGCAGCCGGAAAGGTGTTTCTTTGGGCCGGCCGGTGCCAATACGATCGCATATGCGCAGGTCGACAAGGTCCCAGATTAAATCTGTCCCGACATTTCTGACAATACGGCGCACGGCGCTTAGCGTAATCTTTTCGGTATCAGAGAAGAACATATGCCAACGTACCAGCTTGACTACTTTTTCAATGATTTCTTTTGAGAATCGCAGGTCCGTGAGAATGACTCTCGCTAGCCTTGCTCCCAGAACCTCGTGGTTATAGAAGGTCCACTGACCTTTGAGCCATTTTCTCGTGTGAGGTTTGGCTACGTCGTGCGCAAACGCGGCCAGACGCACATGGAGCGGAAAATTCTTCTTGGCGGCGTGGTTAAGAGTGCGGAGTAAATGTTCCCAGACGGTGTAAGCATGAGCCTGATTTTGTTCAACCCCTATCCCCTTTTCAAACTCCGGCGAGATAAAATTCAGAAGCCCGAGACGGGCGGCCAAGTCAAAGGCGAGCGCCGGCACATCCGACATGATAATTTTCGTGAATTCATCGCGCACGCGTTCGCGGGAAATATGTTCCAGAAGTTCTGCGTGTTTTGTTATGGCCTTTTGAGTTTCGTGTTCTATGGCAAAGTTTAATTCACTCGAGAGACGCAATGCCCGAAACATGCGGAGAGCGTCCTCGCTAAACCTTTCCTCTGGAAGGCCCACCGTGCGAATAAGTTTTTTCTCGATATCCGCCTTGCCTCCAAACGGGTCAAGCAATTCTCCTGTCTCAACATTGTAAGCAAGCGCGTTCATACTGAAGTCTCTGCGCGCCAAATCGTCCTCTATTGTCTTGCCCCACTCCACTTTGTCCGGTCGGCGGAAGTCCGAATATCCGGATTCGAGTCGGTATGGAGTCACCTCAATTACTTTGAGAGTTTTGTCACCTGCTTGCTCGTTGACTACTCCGACTGTGCCGTATTCGTTTTCGTAAAATGTTTTTGGGAAAAGCCCGATTATCTCTTCCGGTTTCGCGCTTGTCGCGATGTCCCAATCCTTTGGCTCGACAGGTTCGCCATAGATGGCCTGACGCACTAAATCTCGCACGCAACCGCCCACTAGAAAATTTTCAAATCCGGCCACGCTAAGCGCCCGTGAAATATCTTTCACCTCTTCCGGAATCTCAAATTTATGTTTGGTCTTTTCCACAGACATAACTTGTTCACTTTATCAAAAAAGAGGTACAATACAAACGTATGTTTCCGACTATTAAGAACAAAGCATTTACGGCTTGGATGGTTTTCGCGTTCGCCGTAGCCTCGACGGGCATTTATTCGCTCGTTACCGCGCCAATCACTGTAAGGTCCGATACGGCGCTGACCATGATGTGGAAATCGTCAGCCATGCCCGCCACTCTCGCCTCGGGCAGTACGGGACCTGAAATTATCTTGGGCGCGGACGGATTTACGGTGTCGCAAGCTCCGGAAGTAAATACCGCTAACGTCCACTACACGTATACCGCCTTCACCGGTTCTGACTGTTCGTCGGGAGGTGAGATATGCGTCGGCTCGTATGTGGGCGATGGCGCGGTATCGCGAGTCATACCGACCGGTTTCCAACCGAGTTTAGTATGGACGAAGCGCACCACTGCTTTGTTGGGAACCGATAGCGCCGGCTGGCTTTTCGCGACCGCGAGTGGCACGACAACAGGAAGCTTCACAGTGGGGTCGACGAACAACGCGCAGGGCGCTGTCTACTATTATGCCGCGTTTAAAGGGGTTCTGGCTCAACTGCCCGTTTACCAGTCTACGGATTATGGAACTTCTATTTTTGCTCCCACTTCTACTTCAAGCCCACAACTTAGCGCTAAATTTAGGGTCGGAGACAGGGTGCGAGTTACTCAAGGCGTCAATGTCAGAACAACTCCATCCACCGCGGGCACTCTTTTAGGCACTCAATCTGTTGGTATATTGGGCATAATCGTCTCAGGGCCATCCGCGGCAAACGGATTCAATTGGTATCAAGTCAATTTTGATTCGGGCGCCGACGGCTGGTCTGTTGATGTCGCCTTGGAACTTTCATCGGCGCCCGCTCCTGAATCGGCGACATCTGGTGGAGATGGCGATACCGGGCCTGCAGCAGGACCCACCGGATCCACTGGTCCTATCAGCGAGGAGGGTTCTGGCGCATCTCCTGGCGCGCCTGGCGCTGGCGCTCCGGCTGGAGGTGCTGTTGGTCCTACCAGCGAGGAGGGTTCTGGCGCATCTCCTGGCGCGCCTGGCGCTGGCGCTCCGTCAGGCGGTGCGTTCGGCGAGCCTGGGACGGCGCCATCAAGCAGTGATACATCTAGCGGTTTTTCTTTCAGCAACGCGGTTAGTTTTGGGATGAGTAATTCTCTAGGAGGTGTAGCGGCTGGCGCGGTAGGGATAGGTACTGGTGCGACCAGCGCCGCGGCGGTAGGGCTGTCTACGTTAGGTCTTGGTCTCTCACTCGCGCTTGGTCCCCTCGGAATGGCTATAGCTCTTGGCCTTGCAATCGGAGATGCTGCAACGAATGGCGCGATTAGTAACGGACTCAATGCCGCGCTTGGCGGAGTGTTAGGCGCGATCGGAAAAGGCGTCATTGGTGCCATAAACGCGGTCGCGGGTTTCTTTGGATTTAAAGGTGGTAGCGGGAATGATCCTGACGATACCGGCCTAACTCCCGCAGACGTTGATACAGCCGTTACCGCCGAGCAGGGCGAAACTGGAGAGGGACCAACCGGACCTGATGGACCGACAGGGCCTGGTGGACCCACGGGGCCTGGTTCTGCTGGACCGACAGGAGATAATTCTCCAGATTCTTCTGATGGAGGTGGTGGCGGTGGAGGAAGTAGCGGCGGCGGAGCATCGGGGGGAGGTGGCGGACCCGGAGATGGCGCAGGGGCTGGTGATGGTCCCGGAGGCGCTGGCAGCGCCGGTGGTGCCCCTTAAAAAATTACAAAAATATGAGAGTTATCACTGCACTTATTTTCATTATCGTACCCCTTTTGCTGGCATATGGCTTGCGGGTGCTTTTGATCCGCTGGTGGAAGAAAACACACCTAAAGGATGGCCAGACTATCGGCTTCTGACCTGGAAAATTTTCTAAATGCCCCCAGCAGGAATTGAACCCACATCGTCCCGTCCGAAGCGGGATACTTTATCCGTTAAGCTATGGGGGCGACATCGATATCGTACCTCAAAACTCGATTTTTTTCCTTTAATACGTTATCATCCTCTGCATTGCGGCCATGGTTTAGTGGCAGAACACGTCCTTGCCAAGGACGATGCGCGGTTTCGATTACCGCTGGCCGCACCGGGCTGTAGTACAGCGGTAGTATACACGCTTCGGG
>Ga0075896_122_pt1 | contig 5042 bp, 7 predicted proteins | sample RifGroA1_FD_68319 | JGI IMG/M metagenome (GOLD analysis project Ga0075896, IMG submission 68319) | Parcubacteria bacterium GW2011_GWA1_49_11
GAAAAGATCCCAAACTAAAGACTATAAACTACAAACTATAAACTAATTTATGCATCCATTATCCGACATGCTAATTCGTATCAAGAACGCCCAGGCCGCTGGCCAGGAGCGTTTGGTTTTGCCTTATTCCAAATTGCGCTGGGAGGTGGCTAAGGTATTAAAAGAGAGCGGTTTTGTAAAAGAGTGGGAAAAGAAGAAGAAAAAAATTCACCGAACCGAACAGCCCTACTTAGAATTACAATTGCCACTCGATCGAGTTCCCTTAGCTGGGATTAAGATTATTAGTAAGCCATCGCGGCGCCTGTATATTAAAGCTGACGAGATCAGGCCGGTAGTGTCGGGTTATGGTATCGCCCTACTTTCCACCTCCCGAGGAATTATGACTGGCGCCGAGGCACGCAAACAGAAATTAGGTGGGGAATTTTTAGCCGAAATCTGGTAAATATCAAATATGTCACGCATTGGTAAAAAACCTATCACTATTCCTGGCGGCGTTACCGTTACCCAAAACGGGGCGGAGATATTGGCCAAGGGCCCCAAAGGGGAGCGCAAAGAAAATCTGCCCACGGGGGTAGAGCTGGAGATTAAAGACAACGCCCTCTGGCTTAAGCCAACAGCCGAAGCGGGAGAAGAAACTGCTCGCTGGGGTTTGGCGCGTGCTTTGATGAATAATTTAATTAAAGGAGTGAATGAGGGCTTTGTTAAGAATTTAATCATGCAAGGGGTAGGCTATCGGGCAGCGGTAAAAGGAGAGGAGCTAGAGCTCAATCTGGGCTATTCGCACCCGATTACCGTTAAGACTCCGGCTGGCATTAGTTTTCAGGTAGAAAAGAACAAGTTAACCATAAGCGGGATCAACAAAGAGTTAGTTGGCGAAACGGCCGCCAAGATCCGTCAGTTACGTTTGCCGGAGCCCTATAAGGGTAGTGGCGTCCGCTACGAAGATGAAATTATTGTGCGCAAAGCCGGCAAGAAAGCCGCCACTGCGGCAGGCTAAGAAAGTTAATAGTTGACAGTCAATAGTTTATAGAAAGAAAAACTCTGAAACTAAAGACTATAAACTACAAACTATAAACTGATTTTATGAAATCAACTAAAACCCAAAAAAGAATAAGACGCCATCACCGGGTGCGGGCAAAAATTACTGGCACAAAAACAGTGCCTCGCCTTTCAGTTTTTCGCAGTAATCGGCACGTTTTTGCCCAGGTGATTGACGACACGGTTGGCAAAACCATATTAAGTAGTAAAGTAGTGCTTGCCCGTCCGACCGGCGGGGCAGCTGGCAAGAGTAAATTAAAGGGCAAGAAGAGTGAGCTAGCGACTGAAGTTGGTAAAATGTTGGGTGAAAAACTAACCGCCGCCGGTATTAAACAAATAGTCTTTGATCGGGGCGGCTTTAAATATCATGGCCGGGTTAAGGCTCTGGCTGAAGGAGTGCGCTCCGCCGGCATTAAATTTTAAACATGGCTGATTTACCAGCACAACCTAATACTACGACCGAACAGCCAAAAGTTGAATCAACTGACACCAGGGGTGGCGGCGGCTTTTTCAATCGCCACGCGGGTGGCCGTGGTGGTCAACGGGGTGGTCCGGGCGGCCGTGGTGGGCGGGGCGGTGGCCGTGGTCGTTTTTCTGAGCGGGTGAAGTCGGAGTTTGATTCTAAAGTTTTAGATATTGCTCGCGTGGCGCGGGTTACCAAAGGTGGTAAGCGCTTTAGCTTTCGCGCTACCGTAGTAGTAGGCGATGGCAAGGGGACGATTGGAGTTGGTATCGCCAAAGGTAAGGATGTCGCCCAGTCTATTCAGAAGGCCACGCACCAGGCACAGAAGCACGTTTTTAAAGTACCGATTAAAGACGGCACTATTCCACATATGGTTACGGCCAAATATAACAGCGCGGTGGTATTGATTAAGCCCGCCGTAGTGGGAAGTGGCGTGAAGGCCGGTGGTCCAGTCCGGGTGGTAGCTAAATTAGGTGGCATTGAAAATATTACCGCCAAATTGACCTCACGCACTGGCAACAAAATTAATATCGCGCGGGCTACTCTGCTCGCTTTAACCAAGTTACGCGTTCCAGCGGCGGTAGAGGTCCCCGCGCCGGTAATCGCGGAAACACCGGTGGAAGCCGTTAATCCATAAACCGTGAATTTAAATCAATTACCAAAATCTAGGGGAACCACTAAGCGCAAACGCGTGGGCCGGGGTGGTAAACGGGGAACTTTTTCTGGTCATGGCAGTAAGGGTCAAAAGGCCCGTTCTGGCGTCCATCCGGGAGCAGATTTTCGTGGCGGTGACACACCGTTGTGGAAACTTTTTCCGAAACGGCGCGGCGCCAACAAAAAAACCCCGATCAAGCATCGGTTTTTCCAGTTGCGGGCAGTTAAGGCTGCCACCTTGAATTTAGAAAAAATTGAACGTTATTTTGCTGACGGTGAAACTGTCAGTCTAGAAACTTTGAAGGCAAAAAATTTGGTTAAGAACTACGTCAAAACGGTGAAAGTGTTGGGGCGGGGCCAGCTTAAAAAAGTGGTCAAGTTTGCGCCGGAGATACAATTTTCAAAATTAGTTACTGATGCGATAAAAAAGTAGTTGCTGTAGTTTAGTCTTTAGAAAACTATAAACTATCAACTAAAAACTATAAACTATTTTTATGGAACGCTTCCTCAAAATTTTCAAAATCAAAGATATCCGCGTTAAGTTATTATTTATCGCTGGCTTGCTGGTGGTTTTCCGCTTCGCGGCGGCCGTTCCGATTCCTGGAGTGGATGCTAACCAGCTGCGTAACTTTTTGGCCAACAACCAGTTATTTGGCCTGATTAACATTTTTACCGGCGGTGGCTTAGATAGTCTTTCCATTGTCATGCTCGGTTTGGGCCCCTATATTACCGGCTCGATCATTATGCAGCTTCTAACCATGATCTTTCCCGCGTTGGAGCAGCTATATAAATATGGCGGTGAGGCGGGGCGGGCGCGCTTTAACCAGTACTCGCGAATGCTCACGGTGCCTTTGGCGATCCTGCAGGGTTTTGGCTACATGAAGATATTAGAAAAGCAGGGGGTGCTGCTGCCGCTGGATTTGTTTGGTTGGGTGGGGGCGCTCGTCACCATTACCGCCGGATCGGTGTTGTTAATGTGGCTGGGTGAACTGATCACGGAAAAAAATCTTGGCAATGGCACCTCGCTGTTGATCTTTGCCGGCATCGTGGCGGGCTTTCCACGCAGTATCTCCCAGGCGCTCTCTACCTTCACCTCCCAGGATCTGTTTACCTACATTGGTTTCGTGGCAGTGGCGCTGATCGTCATTGTAGGAGTAGTTTATCTGACCGAGGCACAGCGCAATATTCCTATCAATTATGCCAAGCGCGTACGCGGCATGAAAATGTATGGCGGTGTTTCTACTTATCTACCGATGCGCGTGAATAACGCCGGCGTAATGCCGATTATTTTCGCGCTCTCGCTATTACTTTTTCCGGGTATGATCGCTAACTTTTTGGCGGCCACTAGCCTGGGCACTATTTCTAGTATCGCCGGCTATATCCAGCGCCTAGTAGAGAATGGTTGGTTTTATGGTATTACCTATTTTATTCTGGTGGTGCTCTTCACCTACTTTTATACCGCGGTCACCTTCGATCCCAAATCTATCTCGGAAAATATTCAAAAGCAGGGTGGCTATATTCCGGGCATGATCTTCCTGGGTATTATCGCGGTACTGCCTAGCGTTATGCAAAGTACCACTGGCGTAACCGCTTTCACTGTGGGCGGCACCTCCATTTTGATCGTAGTCTCGGTGGTTTTGGAAATGATGAAGCAGGTGGACGCGCAAGTATCTATGTACGAATATTAGCTTGCTAAGTCTTTGTCTAGTTAACCCCAAAACCCCGGAGTTTTGGGGTTTTGTGTTTTTATGCGGAATGTTATGATTTTAGGATGTCGGAACAGAGGAAAATGGCGGTTATTTTAATCGCGCCGCCGGGGGCGGGCAAGGGTACCCAGGCGGATTTATTGGCCGAGCGCTATGGTCTGGTGCATTTGGAAACCTCCAAAATTATTCAGGAAAAATTCCGTACTGCTAATCCGGACGACTCTAAAGGCCAGATGGGCGGCGGGTGAGTTAAACAGTCAGGCGCTAGTAGCCACCTGGCTGTTGGAAGCGGTGCACAACCAAGCCAGTGCCGGAAGTGGTATTGTCTTCAGTGGCTCACCGCGCAACTTGGATGAGGTGGAGGCCGAGATGCCCGTGCTGGAGGAGTTGTACGACAAGGCTAATATCAAGGTTTTTAATATTAAGTTATCCGCGGCCGAGTCGGTTAAGCGCAACTCTGGTCGGCGAGTGTGCGAGGCTAATCGTCACCCTATTCCTAACTTCCCTGAATACGCCGGCTTGACGGCCTGCCCGCAGGATGGCTCGCCGCTGGTCACCCGCGATTTGGACAAGCCGGAACTGATCGAGGAGCGTTATCGGGTTTATCTGCGCGATACCGCTCCAGTACTGGCGCATCTGGCCGAGCACGGCTACCAAGCAATTGAAATTAACGGCGAGCAGCCGATTGATAAAGTTTTCGCGGACATTAACCAATATTTGCAATGATCGTGCTCAAATCTCCAGAGGAAATTGCTATCATGCGGGCGGGCGGCAAGATCCTCGCCCAGGTACTACACGAGCTTTCCGCTGTGGTAAGGCCGGGTATTACCACTAACTCACTCGATCAGTTGGCACGGGAGCTGATCCAGCAATATCCGGGCGCGACACCGGCTTTTTTGGGTTACGCGCCAGACGGTAATAAAAAATACCCGGCGGCGATCTGTGTCTCGGTCAATGACGAGATTATTCATGGGTTGCCCGCGGAGCGGATTATTAAGGAGGGCGATATTGTCACTCTGGATTTAGGCATTCAGTATCAAAATTATTTTACTGACGCGGCGGTAACGGTGGCGGTGGGTAATGTGAGCGCGCTAGCTCGTACGCTTTTAGAGGCCACCCGTGAAGCCTTGGAGATTGGTTTGGCCGAAGCCAAGGCGGGAAATACCACTGGAAATATCGGC
>Ga0075896_121_pt1 | contig 1054 bp, 1 predicted proteins | sample RifGroA1_FD_68319 | JGI IMG/M metagenome (GOLD analysis project Ga0075896, IMG submission 68319) | Parcubacteria bacterium GW2011_GWA1_49_11
CTGCCCCTGCCGGAAAAATGGCATGGTTTGCAGGATGTCGAGGAGAGGTACCGTAAACGGTATCTGGATTTGCTGATGGACGACAATGTTAAGGCTAAGTTTGTGAAACGAGCGCAGATTATCCAGGCCATGAGGGATTATCTCCTTAAGCAGGAATTTTTGGAAGTCACGACGCCGACTCTCCAGCCGCTCTACGGCGGCGCTTCGGCCCGGCCGTTCAAGACTCACCTCAACGCGCTGGATACAGATGTTTTTTTACGAATCGCGCCGGAGCTTTATTTGAAGAGGCTATTAGTCGGGGGTTTTGAGAAAGTTTTTGAATTCACAACAAATTTCAGAAACGAGGGCATTGACCGCGAGCACAATCCGGAATTTTCAGCGGTGGAATTTTATGCCGCCTACAAGGACTACAATTGGGCCATGGATTTGGTGGAAGACATGCTCGTTACGGTGGCGCCCGACAGGTTCAAAAAACCTTTCCGCCGAGTCAAATTCGCCGAGTTGATGAGGCCGCATGATAGTTTGGAAGACGCGGTTTTTAAAGAAAAAGTCCGGCCGACATTGATTGAACCGACATTCGTGACGGATTATCCCAAGGACATGCTGCCGCTGACCAAATTAAAGCCTGGTATGGCCGATACGGTCGAGGCTTTTCAGTTTTATGTCGGTGGCCTTGAACTTGTCAAAGCCTTCACCGAGCTTAACGACCCAATTGATCAGCGCGAAAGATTTGCGGCCCAGGAGAATCTGCGGGCTAAAGGCGACGAAGAAGCTCAGCGCATGGACGAAGATTTCATTGAAGCTCTTGAATACGGCATGCCGCCAGCGGCCGGCGTCGGCATCGGTATTGACCGCCTCGTGACCTTCCTGACCGATTCCCATTCCCTTCGCGAAATTATCCTATTCCCCATGATGCGCCCTAAATAGAAATCATAATGAGCGAAATCAAAATTATAAAGGAACCCATATCGCGGGCAGATCTAAAAAAAATTGCTGAAGAAAGATTCGGTGATTTAGTAAAAGCTGCTGTTGATGTGGAACAGGAGATAATGGC